>OFFB01000043.1_pt1 | contig 138109 bp, 115 predicted proteins | sample 1521281 | NCBI WGS metagenome assembly OFFB01 (sample SAMEA3504109, study PRJEB24116) | mouse gut metagenome | biome: mouse gut; feature: mouse-associated habitat; material: faeces | place: Denmark | collected 2011
GTCAATTCCTTTGAGTTTCACCGTTGCCGGCGTACTCCCCAGGTGGAATACTTAACGCTTTCGCTACGCCACGCAGCCCTCAGTCGGGCCACACAGCCAGTATTCATCGTTTACTGCGTGGACTACCAGGGTATCTAATCCTGTTCGATACCCACGCTTTCGTGCCTGAGCGTCAGATAGAAGCCGGTAGGCTGCCTTCGCAATCGGAGTTCTGCGCGATATCTAAGCATTTCACCGCTACACCGCGCATTCCGCCTACTTCTCTTCCTCTCTAGTCCGCCAGTTTCAACGGCTCGCCGGGGTTGAGCCCCGGGCTTTTACCGCTGACTTAACAGTCCGCCTACGCACCCTTTAAACCCAATAAATCCGGATAACGCTCGCATCCTCCGTATTACCGCGGCTGCTGGCACGGAGTTAGCCGATGCTTTTTCTTCAGGTACTCTCAGTCAGGCACGCGTGCCTGTTCTTGCTCCCTGACAAAAGAGGTTTACAACCCGTAGGGCCGTCTTCCCTCACGCGACTTGGCTGGTTCAGGCTCCCGCCCATTGACCAATATTCCTCACTGCTGCCTCCCGTAGGAGTCTGGTCCGTGTCTCAGTACCAGTGTGGGGGACCTTCCTCTCAGAACCCCTACGCATCGTCGGTTTGGTGGGCCGTTACCCCGCCAACTGCCTAATGCGCCGCATGCCCATCCTTGTCCGGCCGAAGCCTTTCCTGTCCCCGGGATGCCCCGGGGACATATACGCGGTATTAGCCCTGCTTTCGCAGGGTTATACCCCAGACAAGGGCAGGTTGCATACGTGTTACTCACCCGTGCGCCACTCGCCGGCGGGAGGACCGAAGTCCTCCCCCGCTGCCGTTCGACTTGCATGTGTTAAGCCTGCCGCTAGCGTTCATCCTGAGCCAGGATCAAACTCTCCGCTGTTAGTATCTATAGTTTCCTATTTTCTACTTATTAGTTTTGTCTTTGACCTCGACCCGATGATTCTATCGTTTCGGATATTGACGGAAATCTCTTTTCATTCCTTGGTTTACACCTTGACTTTATCAGCATCTCGCGACTCTTGCGAATCTTGAGCGCTGAAGAGCTTTCGTTGTCTCTCTTGTGGCATCTTTGTCATTGTTCTCTGTGAGCCCGTTTCCACTCTCCCAACACTTTGTCGCTCAGCCTTTTGCGGGCGTCGCCGTGTCTCTTTCAGTGAGGGGCGTTTCTCATTTGCGATTGCAAAGTTACAGCATTTTTCAGCGTTGTGCAAGCCCTGCGACGAAAAAAAATCAATTTTTATTGTTTTTGCTTCGTATTGCGCTGTAAATCAGTGAAATCAAAATTCGTAAATAAATGTTAACGAATGTGAATGCAATTTCATTCTGTTATCCACCCCCTTGTGGCCACCGCTATGCAGAGGTACAAATCTTTCATATTTTTGCTCCAGGGATAGCTTTATATTTACTCCAGGTCATATTTCTTAACCCGCCGACAGCCTATTTTTCGACTTCAAATAAAAAAACCGCGCAAAAAAACTTTGCACGGTTATTGTATATTCCAATTTGGGTGTTGAAAATATTTGGAGGGAGAGCCTTTTGGGGGTCAGAAACTCATTGAGGCGGCCAAGCCGACATGGGTGTCGCTGGCGGCCGGAGCCAGGGCGAAGTCATGCTCGCGTGCCCACGGGGTGGTGAATATATATGCCGAAGCGGCTCCGATGGCAGCACCAGCCACACAGTCCCACCAATGATGCTTCTTTGCGATTACACGCCCCACGGCCGTATAAGCCGCCACAGCATAGGCCGGCCCACCGAACTTCCATCCATAACGGCGCTGCAGAAAACCGGCCGTCGCAAAAGCCACCGTACTGTGCATCGAAGGGAAACTGTGGTAGTTGGAATGATCCGGGCGCAACTCGCGCACAGAATATTTAAGAATATAGTTGGCGCCTCCAGCCACTACGGCTGTGAGTACCCCCTGCTTCAAGCCCTCCCAGTCGCGTGCTATCAGCACACCGGCCAGCGTAGCCACCGGCAGCGCTATCATTGCCACATCGGTCGACACCCCTACCCCCTTCTGCAGCGACGTGCGCTCGATTGGCATCACCGGAGACGGCACCGGCGCATAGATATCCTGCGCTGCCGCCGGCATCCACAACGCGAGAGTGAGCATCAACACCGTCCATATTCTAAGCATCGGAATACCATGCGAGCCCGTTTTGCTCTCCACTCCGAAGCGGAGCATAATATTAGACTTGAAAAAATTCTCCATCAGAAAAGAGCTATAACTTTAGGTAAGAAAATAATCAGACCCACTGCCACTGCAGCGAAGACAAATATGAGCACCGCCCCGGCTGCCACATCCTTGGCACGCCCTATCAGAGGGTCAAAACCGGGCGACACCTTGTCGGCGAGCGCCTCGATGGCAGTGTTGAAAGCCTCAGCCATGAGCACCCCACCGATGCACAGACACACCGCGCACCACTCCCACACTGCCAGACGCAGCGCCACGCCGCAGCCAATCACAATCACCATCACCACTGCATGGATGCAGGCGTTAGGTTGGGTAAAGAGGGCCGCTATACCCTTGAAAGCATAGCCAAACGAGCGGATACGCTTCGAAAGTTGCCAATCGTTTTTATCCATCTTGTCAAATACTTTTCAAAAAACAAGAGCGTAAAACCAGCGACTAATAATCGTAGAGCAACTCATAGTCATCGACATAGAGGCAGGCTCCGGCGGCACCGGTGAAGTAATCGCCATATTTTGATGCAGCCGAGGTGATCTGAATGTAGCGGGGTTCACGCGAAGTGCTGCGATACTTCAGCTCGATCGTAAACTCCTGCCACCCATCGGTGTCACTACCCAGCACGAGTTCGCCATAGGCTATGATCTCAGGCGAGTCAGGATTGAAGAGCTGACGCGTCTTGGGATTTGTGCGAATCTCATAGGGGGCGGTCCAGTCGGTCAATGCCACATATATATGGCACGAATCCGGACGATTCATCAAGTCCTTGAACTCAGCCGACGCATAATCTATCGGCGCCGTATGATACTTCATATATCCGCGCAGGCGCGTCGGGCGTGTAGTCCATGGACGGCCGAAATCGAGTATACCGTTGGTGCCGTCGACCCGCTTGAAGCTACCCGAATAGATAGAGCCTGCCGCAAGTTTACCGATACCGAAGAGCCCCACGAAGCGAGTCTCCAGCTTTGCGCTCTGTCCGGAGATACCCGGAGGCGTATCGTCGGAGGGCTGCACATTGCTCTCGCCAAGTGTGGCCGCACCGGTGTTGCCCGTATCCCAGAAGCGTTCGCCCCCCTCATTCCACGGACACCACACCTTGCCATCGAGCCACCACTGGTCAAACGACCCATCCGGCAGCACCGGCGTAGACTGCGTCTCTACCTCCACCTCATTACCTAAATCATCGCCCGACACCGAGCGCACCACATATCGCGTCAGCGGTTCGAGATGCGCAATGCAAGCCGAGAAGGCACCCTGTCCGGCAGGCTGTGTCACATCAGCCGGATCGACATCGATCCACTCCTGAGCATCAGCGCGGCGATACTGGAATCCATTCTTCACATCAGCCGGGCCCGCACCATAAGCCCACACCACCTGCGACCATGCATCGACAGCCGTGGTCTGCACCACGAGCTCCGACTTCTCGACATAGATGCCCCACTCCTCCGAGCGCCCATATGCCGACACCTCCACATGCAGCGGCTTCGAAAGATCGATCGGACCCGGCACCAGGTCAGGCACCATCGTCGTCAGCCCCTCCGGTCCGAGTTTAATCGAGGTCAGCTCAAGATGAGCCAGGTCGGCCGACTCCGGCACTCTCACCAGCACACGCCGTCCCACAACATCAATCACAGTCTCGCCTATCTGTCCGGCAATCGTCAGATAGCGCTCGATGGTCTGCTGCGCCGAAATCATCCACGAATAATCCTGATAGCGCGACACCTTCACCACCATCGGCAGCGACATGTCATACTCACCATCAAGCAGATCCGGATCGGCCGAAGCCCCCGGCGTCACCTCAAACTCAGTGAAACGCACCGCACGGATATCGACACTCTCATCAAGAGTCACCACCGCCGTATACTTCAGCGTATCGATCTGCGCCGGCTGCAGCTCACCCTCGGCAGCCAAAGCCGTGATGTATTGCGGTATCGTAGGATACGGCAGGTCATTCTTTATGCACCCCGCCGCCAGCAGCGCAAGCACTGCCACCGGCAACATCCGCCACCACCCCATGCGGAATCTCCGCACATCCTTAAATATATGAAAATTATTCTTAGCCACTATATTGCCACGATTTAGAGAGATAAGTATCCTACCCACCTCCCGAGACATTACTTAGAGATGTATGCCGATGCCAAACGCCAGGTTGAAGAGATTGATACGGAAGTTGGCACCCGAAGTCAGGCGATTGCCCGCCTCCACGCCATCCACACGCTGCTTCTCATTCTTCAGATAGAAACCGAAGACACCGAACGACACATTAAACGACACATTCTCCATGATAAACACGCACACACCTGGCGAGAAAGTCAGCTTCGCCTCCATGTTGGTGGTGTGGGTCTCGCGCAACACCCCGTTGAAGGGGCGTATGAAATCAGAGTTACCCGACGAAAACGACAACTCAGCCTCATTATATATACCGAATCGTCCGCGCCGCGACAGACCCATATATTGCTGCACGAACACCGCCGCCGCATACGACTCAGCCCTGTAAGTGATATCATGCAGATTGAAATTCATATCCTCATCGATATCCACCTTGAACGACCCCACATTAGCCCAGCTGCGCGTGTAGCCCATGCGCACACCCACAGCCAGATTATTGCGCAGAAAATATCCCAGCGCCGGCTTGATGTTAAATGTATGCGCACCAAGATCGACATCGCCGATCAGGTCAAACATCTGCAGGTCAGACGTCGAGAACTCACCGTAACTCACCGTCAGTCCCACACGCCACGACCCCTTCGGCACAAAGAGGAAGTTGAAAAGTCCGCGGTCATAGCGCCCCAGATTAGGCGAGCGCAACACCATCGGGATAGTGTCGCCGCGCCACACCACCTTCTCATCGATGTCAAGTTTCAGCGGATCATCCACCACCCGCGAATGCCCCTTCAGCAGCGTAGCCACATCGCCCGCCAGCGAATCAGGGATCCACACCATATGCCCCGGCACAGCCACCTGCGCCGAATCAGCGACCTCATCGGCAGCATGCACCTCAATCCATGCCGCCATCCATATCAAGCAGAATAAAATCGAAAGTTTCTTCATAGATAGAACGTGGCTCCGAACGAGATTGAAAAGAGGTTAATACGGAAATTAGCCGACTTCGAGTTGCGCCGCGACACATATATCTGGTCGTGGATTGACTTTGTGTCGGTGTACGAGAAACCCAGCACACCGATATTCACCTCCATAGCCGAATAATTGTTGAGAAACACACATAGCCCCGGCGTCAGACCGATATCGAAATTGAAATTACGCTCATAGGCCCCTGTCAGGTCAGACCCCGTGCCCTGCATCAATTTCGACTGTCCGCCCCCCAGAGTGAGCTGCACCTCATTGAAGAATCCGAAACGCTTCGAGCGCCCGATTGAGAAATAATTGCGAAACAGCCCCGAGAAGCTATAATTATGCGCCAGTCTGTAGAGATGGTCGACCTCATAATCCGTCTCCGAATCGAGCACAATGTCGGCAGTCTCCAATTTGGTCAGCGAGCGCGAATAAGCCACACGGCCACCCGCCGCCATATCATTCTTGAAAGCGAACATCAGCATCGGCGACACCTTGAATGTATAGGTATCACCCGATATCCCCTCCAGGATAAGGAATTGATATTTATTCTGTGCCGACTGCGAATAGCTCAGCGACAGACCCGTGATCCACTGCCCCTTCGGCACGAACACCACCGACTCTATCTCACGCTCGAAAGCATCCTGAGCCAGTGCATCGCCATGGCAGGTGAGCATCGCCATCAGAGCCAGCGCCATGACGCGCAGCAAACCTGTAGCAAATCGTTTCATCATCAAATGTATAATTAAGTAGCCTGCAAGATTGCACCGCCACTAATTTTAAATATTGAGGAGCATGCCTGGCAGTCTCAACCGCTACCGTGCATACCCTTTTTGGCGTATGCCAAATAATTTGCAAAATTAGTTAAAATTTTGCAAACATAGGGCAATATATCCCTATTAGTCAGCGTGCCCACCTCACAGTGCTGCACGCCGTGAAAACAAATTACGAGGGGAAGCGAGGCAAATGCGCCGGGCTTCCCCTCGATAAAAGATGTCATATATTCGTGCGCGGCATCAATCGGCCAACGGCGCATCTACACTCACCCCTACAGGCCGACCGCACGCGCCGCCACACTTACTCGTAGACCAGTTCGAAGTCATCGACACACATGGTCGAACCCTCACCACCGTCAAAGTAGTCGCCGTAATACGATGCAGTGCAGACAATCACGAGATATTTCGGTTCAAGTGTCTTGGCCGAAGCCTTATAATCGAGCGGAATCTCGAGTAACTGAAGCTCACCGTCGGGACCATAATTCTCTGAGAAAATCTTCTCGCCATATGCCAGCACCACGGGGCTATCCGTCTTCCAGAGTGCAAATTCCGGTTTCTCCGGATCAGTATAGCGCGTATCAATATGCACCTTCTCAGTAGTCAGAGCCACATAGATCTGGCCCTTGTCGGTATCTCCGATACTCAGCTTTTTACCTTTACAACCATTCTTATCAACCACACCCGGACGATAGTTGACATATACACGCAGCTTTGTCGGATGACTACCGTTATACTCACGTCCGAAATCAATCTCACCGTTGGTGCCGTTGGTCTTTACGTATTCACCGGCAAAGAGATTGCCTGCAGCAAACTTTCCAATAACACCAAGCGCCACAAACTGCGATTTCAATTCCGCGCCCAGTGCTCCTGAATGCTTCATGGATGAAGTGCCCTGAGTCAAGGTTTTCGACAGAGTCGCCGAGCCATGGTTGCCTGAATCCCAGAATGTACGCTCGCCTCCAGCACCCGGCAGAAGCACTTTAGAATTCTGAGAATAATTCGACCACTCCTCCATGCTCGCATTCGGGATGACGAATGCGCCTTCGGTAGTAAAGTATTTTGAGTCAGAATTGAAGCCATCGGCCACAGCCTGATACTCATAACGTGTGCCGGGAGTCAGACCGCTGAGCTCCACACTGAATGTGCGCTTTGCACGGGTGCGTGTGGCCACGGCAGTGGTCCAGCTCTCAGTGCCTGCCTGACGATAGCGTATACCCACGTTGGCCGCATCGTCAGCCTCGATGGTACCGGTCAGTGTGGCCTTGGTGGCGAGGATAGCCATGCGGTTGTTGGGGTTGACAGCGTCATCCACAGTCACCGGATCATCAACCACGATTGCATCCTTACCCACGGCAATGCGCACAGTCTGCACCGTAGTCTTGCCGTAGCCATCGGTGGCGGTGAGCTGGATGCGGTATTCCGTATCCTTCTCGGGTATGTTATTGAGGAACGGCTGCGAGAAGTGAATATAGGAGAGCTGGCGCAGCACATCACCCGAGCCATCCATCGGAGTCGTGGTCTTATCCCAGGTGATACCGGCAGCATTCACCTGAGTCTGCACCTGCTCGGTGGCATTCTTCAGATCGATTATACCTGAAGGGAGCCCCAGTGCGGCAGCCGTATTGTCGAGGCACTCCATCGAGAAACTGCGGATTTCGTTGAAAGCCACAACCTTCACATCGCGTCCGGCAGCGAACTGCCCCGGGTCGCCCACAATCTGCTTCTCGATATCGAAGCCCACACCCTGAATTGAGGGGCGTGCATAAATACCGAATGAATCCTCAATCAGATTCTCATTGTCGTCGACTATGATGGTGATATATCCGGCGCCGTCGGTGTTCTCCTCCGGATTGAAGCTCACACTCAGCACATACTCATGCGCGCGCTGCACGCCGCTGATGGTATGCTCCTTTGTGAACTCCTCGCCGGCGGCATTCTTACCGCTGACAGTCACCTTCAGGTCATCCTCCCACACACCATCATTATAAGGCATCATGAAGTAGCCCTTGGCATCCTGATAATTCTCAGCCGTGAAGTCGAGCGAACCGCGCGAGTTAGCCACAGTGATTTTGAAATCCTTCAGGAGGTCCTCATCGATTGACTCCGCATTGATCGAAGCCACCACATTCGCAATCTTACAGTTAAGCACGATCTGGTTGACACCCGCAGAGATATCGAAACCCTGATAGCCGCGATAGAACTTCTTGTCGAACGAAGCCGGCACACTGTCGCCGGTCCACGCCTCAGCCACATAATGGCCGGCATTCATCACCAGCTGGTCGGGCAGGTTCTGCAGACCCACATATTTATGAATCAACCCTTTTGTGCTTGAGATATATACCACACAATTCTCAGCCAGCGACGACTCATCGCTCTCAGCGCGGGTGACATCAGAATTAATCACCAGCTCCATCTGCAGCACGCCCTCGCCACCAGCGCCGAACGGCTCATCGAGCGAGCACGACTGGAGCGCCGTGCCGGCCAGCAGAGCAGCCGAAAGCATGCCGATTGATTTAAATATATTCTTCATTGTCGTAAATTCAATTTAATGGATGGTGTGTTTATTGCTGACGGAGTGTCAGAGTTAACTCAGTCGTGCCATTTGCATCAGTGATAGTCATGATGAATCGGCTGTCGCCGGGGCCCAGAGCGCCAAGCAGCGTCAAGAAGGTGGTGATGTCGAATTCAGCCTCTGTCTTTCCGCCGATATTCACCGGGAAACCAAGACCTTCCAATGCTTCCTCAAACTCACCCGGATTGACCAGGTCAAGTTCCTCAGCAAGACCTACTCCGCCAAGTTCACTGGGGGGCAGCGTCTCTGAATCAATCACAACCTTAAATCCGGTGAAACCACCCTCGGCTTCCGACACGACTTTCCATGCCGCGTAAAGATGGTCGGTAATGATATTCACACCCTCAAGATTGAGTGTATCGAAATCTTTATACTCACCATTGGGGTCGGGCTTCAGCGCCTCAGCCTTCGGAGCCTCTCCGCCGGGCTGGTCGGGAGTTTCATCGCCACCGCCGGGACCCGGGTCGGGCTCTGTTGAGCCACCCTGCACCGGACGCATATCGTCGGCGATCACCTCATCCTCCTCATCCTCCTCACCATCTACGGTGACATTCATGTTCACCTCCTCAACCGAGGCATCCACCTTCACGCCACCCTCGATGTTGCCCGGAGCATCCTCCGAGGCATTGTGCATGCGGAATGTGATTTTATAATGGTTGCCCGGAGCCACATTCTCATAGCCCTTTGTCTCGCTGATCTGCGAGCCATCGACTATGCCGCTGATTGTGGCGGTCAGAGTCTGCGAATTATCCACATAGCGGAAATAAGCCGAACGCGCCTCATCGGCGGCAAACTCCATCGAGCCGGCCTCACCAGCCTTCACCGTAACCTTTGTGTCAGCGCTCATCATAGCCTTCAGCGCGGGGTCGAACACGATTGTGACGCGGATATTTGAGAACTTCGCCACGATCGGCTCCACATCGTCGGTGATGGTGTTGGCTTTGATGTCGAAAGAGGTCTCACCATGGAAGTAGGGTTCCTCCCAGGCAGCATCCTTATTATCGCCATGATATGCGCGCACCGTGTAGGAGGCCACCGGCAGCGTCAGCATCTCCGGCATCTCCGCATAGCGGTAAGTCTTGTACACATTGTCAGAGCCCGCCTTGCGGATCTCTACGGTGAAGTCATCAGCCGCCGGAGCAGTGGCGCGCGTGGCCGCCAGATACTCCTCGTTGGTCAACGACGGTGCCAGACAGCTCGTCAGAATCTGCCCCACCGGACCATCATACTCTGCCCCATCCGGAAATGGATCCTCCTTAGAGCAAGAGCAGAGAATCGCGGCTGCCGCCATAGATATATAAATACCCTTATATAGTTTCATAACTGAAAAGTTGATTTGAATGGAAGAGAATTAATAGTTGAGTTTCACGTTGTCTACCGTCAGGACCGAACCGGTGGCCTTCGACTTATACTGGTTAGCGGCAATGGTCACCTCTTTAGAGGCTTGACTACTTGAGATGTCCCTAAGTTCATCACCTGAAGGCACATGCACCGGAGCGGTTGCTGCATTTGAAGACTTGAAGCTCAAGAATATCTTCGCCGCACGAACTCCGAAGGGATAGCTGCCGAACGGAATCTCCACAGTCTGCATATTGCTTGATGCACCCACATTGCGGCTGACAGTAGTGATAACATTCCCCGCCGCATCAATCACTGAGGCAGTGACAACTGCATTGTCATCGGGCCCCTCTGCCACAGTGGCGTAGCTATAGTCAAACGATACCGATGCCGGACGCGAAGCAAAGGCGATGCCGTCAGCACGAGTTTCCTGACCCGCAGCGAAGCTATAACTGCCAAGGAAGAGTTCGCCGGCCTCCTGATTGGCAAATGATGCAGGAGCATTCTTACTCCAATACTTGCCAAGACCCGCTCCGCCTTGATTATATACTGATGGGAGCTGACCATTATGGTCATATGCCACGTTGCGTATTACTACTGCGCCATTCTCTGCATATGTAGAGGGCACCATAAACCAAGTATTCTTGGGATTTGAGCCATCATAGCATGTCTTCTGATTTATCGAAGCCCAGCCGGTAGGCTCGCTTGCAGTAATTGAAGAATAATTAAAGAAAGTGCCTATTATAGTAATTTTATACTGTCCGCCGGCATTGATTTTACCCGTATTGATTGTCTGCTCAGTCTGCGAGAAGTCAGAGTTGGGAATCTGGGCGTCTTCCTCGGTGGTGATGGTAAGGTTGCTGAAGGCGCGGGTTGCTACGGGTGTCGAGGTCAGTCCGTAAGAGAACATATATTCTGTACCGGGATTAAGACCGCTCACAGTCAGGATACCCTTCTCGACATCGCGCTGGATATCGGCATCGGCTACCGACACTCCATTCTTCTGCACTTTCAGAGCGTTGGCCACGGTCGACAGATACTGCGCATCGGCCTCAACCTTGAAGCGCACCGACTTCGCAAGCGCGTCGGCCTGCACAGTAAACTGCGGCTCAACCACATCGATTGTGAAATTCTCACCCCACTTCTGTCCATTATAGAACATCTGCATCGGCAGCGGCGACTGCTCGGTGTCGGGGAGTTTGAGCGTGAAGATATATGTCTTGGTCTCAAAGGCGCGGGTGCGGGTCGACTCCTTGCAGTCTATCACCTGGCAATCCTTATAGACACCATACTGGTCCATGCTCTTGAATGAGATTGTACCCTGCGGATTAGAGGCGTTGTAGCTGACCTTTACGGTAGCCTGCGCATCAGTGCCGGGCGCGGCATACACCGCCGAACCCTCGATGGGGCTCAGCTCAATCTCAGCCGTAGAGAGATTCAGAGTCACAGGCTCGCTGGCACGGTCGAGAAGGTCGGTCACCACGAGCGACACCTGATACTGTCCCTTCGTCAGATAACGCGACAACTCGGTCACATCCACACTCGCCATGGCGTCAGGATTCTTGAAGAGACCCTTGACCACGATGCCGAGGTTGGCAATCTGCTGCTGTTGCTCGGCTGTGGCCGAAATAAGCTCTATCTCCTTGCCGAAGATCGGAGTGTAGGGTCCGGCGATAGTGAATTTGGCAGATTTCAGACCACCCTTGGCGCTGACCATGAACTTCAGGGGTTCGGAGGCCGCATCGCCAGCGAGTGCCTCGATGGCAGCGCCGCCATTCTCGAAACCTACGGCAGTCACCGACGGCGGAGTCGATGTGAAGAGCTCATCGGTCAGGGGTATTGTCACATCCTCCTGCTGCAGAGAGTCGTCGAAGCTGACTGTCATCGTGGCATTGCCGGTCTCAGCGGCATTCACATCAAATGTGACATGATAGTGATGGCGTGCAAGCGCCTGGATTTCGGCCGCCTGCAGAGTCACGGTCTTACCGGAAGGATTGGTGAGGGTGGTCTGCAGCGTCACTGCACCCGGCGTAAAGAAGCCCGGGCGGGTCTCACTCTTGGTGAACTCCACATAGCTCTGACCCTCAGAGTGCACAGCCACCTTATAATCCGGGAAATAATTGCGGAACGCATCGGTATACTCCACACTCAGCATGGAGTTGGCCAATTGGGCGGTCACCTCTACCGATGACTCGCGCCCCTCGAGCACATTGACCGATGCCTCACCGGTGAAATAGGGTTTCTCAAAGCCACACTCATTGATACTGCCATAATATGCAGTCAGCGTGTAGGCACCTGTAGCGAAGCCCTGCTCGGCATTGAAATCGTCGAGAGTGGGCCAAGTCTTAACTTCATCCGTGTCGAGATTCCGCAGGGAGATTGCGAAATCCGCAGCCTCCGGAGCCACCAGAGCCGGCACATCGGCGCGCACCACCGGGGTGGCATCCTTGACATCGGCTGAGGCCGTCAGCTTAAGATCAATTCCACCCATGCCGCGCTGCTGGCTCCACGGGTTATCCTCAGAGCAGGCTCCAAGTCCGAGTGCCACAACCGACAACAGGATTGCTTGATTACGAATTTTCATATCTTTGATGTTAGAGTTACGCCGCCGGCATTGCTGACAAGAGTCCGCTCGGCGGCTTGACTGAAATTTCCAAAAAAAAGAAGATAAAAAGCCATCGGCAGATGCTTCGGGCGCACCTCGCCGTTTTATCAAAATTTTATCCGCATTCTTAAGCATAATTTTATAAATATGCCTAAAAACACGGATGCAAAGTTAAAAACTATTTTTTTAATGGCCTAAAAAATGAGTAATATCGGCCACAAAAGTCCGAAATACACCAATTTTTTCTTAAAATATAGGGCATTTTTAGCCTCCAGCGCCCATTTACGGCCCATTTCAACCACTTTCAGCGGCGCGGGGACCTCCACTCTGCAGCCTCACCGGCGGCGGCGGAAGAAATCGCGCATTATGGCCAGCGCATCGTCGGCCAGTATGCCTGAGCTGACGAGGGTCTTGGGATGCAGTGCGGCGTCGGGGTCGGCGAAGGCTGCGCGGTAGCCGCGTTTGGGGTCGGAGGCGCCATATACCAGGCGCCCCAATTGCGCCCAGCGCAGGGCGGCCGCACACATCGGACATGGTTCGAGGGTCACATAGAGAGTGCAGTCGCTGAGATATTTACCGTTAAGGAAGTCGGCAGCTGCCGTGATAGCCTGCATCTCGGCATGGGCAGTCACATCGCGCAGGCGCTCGGTGAGGTTATGGGTGCGCGCTATCACCCGGCCATTGCAAACAACAACGGCACCCACAGGCACCTCCCCCTCTTCAGAGGCCTGCACAGCCTCATCAAGGGCTATCATCATAAAGCGCTCGTCGCGCTCGCTTTCTGTCTCGCCTAACATTGGAGTTTGTAGTGAGTAGTTTGTAGTGAGTAGTGAGGAGTGAGGAGTGAGGAGTTTGGAGTTATTTGTTGATAATGTTGCCGACACGCTCGGCCACTTCCGCCATTAGCCAGTGGGGAGTGGAGGTGGCGCCGCAGACTCCTACCGAACCTGCTCCTTCGAACCATTCGGGGCTCAGTTCGGCGGCTTCGGAGATTAGATAGGACCTCGGATTGACTTTGCAGCATTCGGCAAAGAGCACTTTGCCGTTGCTGCTCTTGGCTCCGCTCACAAATATCACCACATCGTGCGAGGCGGCGAAGTCGCGAATCTTGTCCATGCGGTTTGCCACCTGACGGCAAATCGTGTCAAACCATCGGAAATCGTCGACCCCGCAGGACTCCTGCCGGCGGCGTATCTCATCGACCAAAGCCCTGAAACCATCGAGCGACTTCGTGGTCTGCGAATAGAGGCGTATCGGGCGGCGGAAGTCCACGCTCTCCAGGTCGGCCACATCACGTATCACAAGCGCGCGTCCGGCCGTCTGCCCTACCAGTCCATTGACCTCGGCATGTCCGGGCTTGCCATAGATCAATATCTGAGGTTCCTGCTCGCAGGCGGCATCCTTGATGCGGCGTTGCAACTGCAGCACCACCGGGCATGTGGCATCGATAATCTCGATATTGTTGCGGCGTGCAATCTCATAGGTGGCCGGAGGTTCGCCATGGGCGCGGAGCAGCACTTTCACATCGTGCAGCTCGCGCAGGTCATCGTGGGTGATGGTGACGAGCCCCTTGCGGCAGAGCCGATCTACCTCAGCTGCATTATGCACGATATCACCCAGACAATATAGATGACCCGACTTATCGAGCTCCTCCTCAGCCTTCCGGATAGCCGTCACCACCCCGAAGCAGAACCCCGAGTTGCTGTCAATCTCTATGCGCCGCCCCGACGGGTGCGTCATCTGATTGCCACTGTTATTTTCGCTCATATTCTCAATTGGTCGGAAGACTTTAAGGACCTTAAGGACTTTAGGGTCTTTAAGGTCCTTAGGGTCCTTAAAGTCTTAAGGTCGTTAGGGTCATTATTTGCCGGTGATACGGCTAAATTCTTTGAGCAGCCACTCCATCTGTTGCTCGCGGGTGAGATGGTCGTTGTCGAGCAGCAGCGCATCTGCCGCGCGGCGCAGCGGCGACTCTTTGCGGGTAGTGTCGATGCGGTCGCGCTCGCACACATTGGCAAGCACCTCCTCATAGCTCACACTCTCACCCTTGGCCAGCAACTCATCGACCCTGCGGCGCGCGCGCACCTCGGGGGATGCCTGCACAAACACCTTCATCTCGGCATCCGGGAAGACAGTGGTGCCTATGTCGCGGCCATCCATCACGATACCCTTGTCGCGGCCATAGCTCTGCTGCATGGCCACAAGCCGGTGGCGCACCTCGGGCACAGCCGCCACGGGGCTCACCATCTCCGACACCTCCATGCCGCGGATCTGCGCCTCGACATCCTCGCCGTTGAGGCATGTGTGCTGCGAACCGTCAGGCATAAGTCTGAAACTCACCTCCACGTCGTCGAGGCGCCCCACCAGGGCGGCGGCATCGAGACCGCCACCCTGCGAGGCCATACCTTCACGCAGAGCAAACAATGTGACAGCACGATACATCGCGCCGCTGTCGACATACAGATATCCCACCTCGCGCGCCAGCTGACGCGCCATGGTGCTCTTGCCCGACGATGAATATCCGTCGATGGCAACAATTATCCTTTTCATTCTGCAGATTTATCGCTCTTTTTAGTGCTTCTCTTCTTGGGCGTCTTCGGCTCGGAGGGCTCCTTTACGGCTTTGGTGCGTTTCGGAGCCTTGGTCTCTTTGGCATCTTTGGCGCTCTTCTTCGCAGTCGCTGCGCTCTTGGCGGCCTTGGGGGCCTTGGGAGCCTTTGCCTCGCCGGCCACACTCTTCTCGGCATCGGCCACACGCTCGGCAGTGCTCTTGGTCACTCTCTTCGTGCGGCCCGGCTTAGGGCGCACCATACGCAGCACCTGCGCCGTGCGCGCCGGGATATACATCTTCAGCCAACCCTTGCCGGAGGGTGAATAGAGCGGGTCGGGCTGGGTGAAGTGATGCACTCCGGCATCCACCAGACCATGGCCGCCAAACTCAAGCGAATCCGAATCAAGCACCACCTCATACTCGCCGGCAGGCGCGAGGAAGCCGTAGTCGCTGAAGGACTTGTTGGGGCTCCAGTTGAACACGAATATCAGATCGCCGCGCATGAATGCCAGCACCTGGTCGTCGTCTTTCTCCCAGAGTTTCACCACAGGCTCCGACTGGAAACCGAAGACTCCTGCCACCAGCTCAACCATGCGGTTGTCAAAAGCGTTGAGGAACTTATATTTCAAATCTTCGCGATCCACCAGATCCCACTGGCGGCGGGCATACTTATAGCTCCAGCCATTCCCCTCACGCGGGAAATCAATCCATTCCGGATGCCCGAACTCATTGCCCATGAAGTTGAGATAGCCGCCATTGATCGTGGCCAGTGTCACGAGGCGGATCATCTTGTGCAGGGCCATGCCGCGCTCTACGGTATAGTTGTTGTCGCCCACCATCATGTGCCAGTACATCTCTTTGTCGATGAGACGGAAGATGATGGTCTTGTCGCCCACCAGCGCCTGGTCATGGCTCTCGCAGTAGCTTACGGTCTTCTCATCGGCGCGGCGGTTGGTGAGCTCCCAGAATATCGAGGTCGGGTGCCAGTCTTCGTCGCGGCGCTCCTTTATCATCTTGATCCAGTAGTCGGGCACACCCATGGCCATACGGTAGTCGAAACCTATGCCTCCGTCGGCAAACTTCACTGCCAGGCCGGGCATGCCGCTCATCTCCTCGGCAATGGTGATGGCGTCGGGGTTGACCTCATGAATCAGTATATTGGCCAGTGTGAGATAGGTCAGGGCATTGGGGTCCTGGTTGCCGTCGTAGTAGTCATGGTATCCACCGAAGGCTTTCCCCAGACCATGGTCGTAATAGAGCATCGAGGTCACGCCATCGAAGCGGAACCCGTCGAACTTATACTCCTCGAGCCAGAACTTGCAGTTCGAAAGCAGGAAGTGCAGCACACTGTCCTTGCCATAGTCGAAGAGCAGCGAATCCCATGCGGGATGCTCGCGGCGGTGGTCGCCATAGAAGTAGAGGTCGTAGCTGCCGTCGAGTCGGCCGAGACCCTCCACCTCATTCTTCACAGCGTGGGAATGCACGATATCCATTATCACGGCGATGCCGAGGGCATGGGCGTCGTCGATGAGGCGCTTGAGGTCGTCGGGGGTGCCGAATCGTGATGAGGCGGCATAGAAGCTGCTGACATGATAGCCAAACGACCCATAATAGGGATGCTCCTGGATAGCCATGATCTGGATAGCGTTGTATCCGTCAGCGGCTATGCGGGGCAGGGTCTTTGTGCGGAACTCCTCGTAGCTACCCACCTTCTCCTCCTGCTGGGCCATGCCGATATGGCATTCGTAAATAAGCAGTGGATTGACATCGGGGCGGAAATCGCGCACCTTGAACTCATAGGGATGCTCCGGGGCATAGACCTGTGCCGAGAAGATTTTGGTGTGCTCATCCTGCACCACACGCGTGGCATAGGCCGGTATACGCTCGCCGCAACCGCCATCCCACTCCACAAACATCTTGAAGAGGTCGCCGTCATGCAGGGCGTCAGCGGGAAGATGAATCTCCCATGTGCCCCCTTCGAGGCGCTGCAGGCGATAGTGTTCGTCGGTGTGCCAGTCAGAGAATGTGCCTATGAGCCATATCCCTGTGGCATTGGGGGCATACTCGCGGAATATCCACGAGCCATCGGCCTGACGGTGCAGACCGAAATATTTATATGCGTTGGCAAACTCTGTGAGGCTGCCGCCGGTGTTGACTGTGAGCTGATGCAGTTTGCGCACCACATCCTCATGACGCCCTTCGATGGCAGGAGCGAAGGGTTCGAGCCACGGGTCGTTGCGTAAGATATTCAATTGTTTAGCCATGAAAAAACGAAAGCTGTTTTTGGGTTAGTGAGGTGTGCCACAGTGAGCGGATTGCCACACCCGGGGCTGCCACGTTCTCCACATCGGGAGCGGGCATACACCTTAGTTATTTGCAAAGATAACAATATCGGGGCAATATTTTGCAGTGGTTTCTATAAAATTTAGTTAATTTTGCAGTTGCATGGATAGTCAGCGGGCTATCCGCAGCGTTTCAATAAGGGTGACGGGGATGTCGTTGTTAATTTTTTTACGGAAAAATCGAAAACGACCTCTTAAGTATTATCCCCTCACCCACGCAGTGAAATTATAAACCTTAATATACCATCATGTTTTCAGGAATCGTAGAAGACGCAGCACGCGTGGTAGCCCTCCGCGGCGACCGCGACAACCTGCATATCACACTGCAGTGCAGTTTTGCCAATGAACTCCACATCGACCAGAGCGTGGCCCACAACGGCGTATGCCTCACAGTGGTGGAGCTGCTGCCCGACAACTGCTACACCGTCACCGCCATCCGCGAGACCCTCGACCGCTCGAATCTCGGGCTGCTGCGCGAGGGTGACCTCGTCAATCTCGAGCGCTCGATGAAGATCGACGGACGCCTCGACGGCCACATCGTGCAGGGCCATGTAGACTGCACCGCCGAATGCACCGCCATCGAGGATGCCGACGGCAGCACCTACTTCACCTTCCGCTACCCATTCGATGCCGAGATGGCTCGCCGCGGATATGTGACTGTCGAGAAGGGGTCGGTGACAGTGAATGGCGTAAGCCTCACCGTGTGCGACTCCGAGAAGGATTCATTCCGTGTGGCCATCATCCCCTACACAATGGAGCACACCAACTTCCGCGACTTCCGCGTCGGCACACGCGTCAACCTCGAGTTCGACATCATCGGCAAATACATCGCCCGCATCTCATCGCTGGCGTGAGGCTTCACACGTAAGAATACAGAAATGGCTCCGGATTTTTTGACCGGAGCCATTTCTGTATTCTTATTGCACCGTCATGCTATGATGCCCGGCGACATATTCTCTATTCCGATTCGGAATGCTCACTCCCCCTGCGAACCTACATTCTTCAGGATATTCATCAGCGCGTCGCCAAGACCTGAAGAGCCGTTGGAGTTCGTAGTGGTCGTGGTGGTGGTAGTAGTTGTCGTGGTGGGGGCATTGCCGCTCTTGTTCATGCCGAAGCCCACACAGAGGCCATCGTAGCTGTCAAGGAGTGAAGCGGCTGTCTGGGCCACCGATATGCCGGTCACCTTGGCTATACCCGATATCAGAGTCTTCAGCTTGGTGGCATCAAACATTATGTCGAGATGGTTGCCCGATTTCTGCACATAGGCGGTCATTGTGCCCAGCGGTATGGCATTGAGTGCCTTGAAGGTAAACTCGAATGTGCCGTCGCCGTTAGAGGCGAGCGTGCCTGTCAGCGTCATACGCTTGGCCTTGAGCGAGAAAGTGCCGTCAGATTTGATGGTCATCGTGGCATTGTTGAGGCCGAGCTGCTCGAAATATGGATTGATTTTGGTCTCGAGCGCCGCAGCGGCTGCGATGCCGCCGGCCTTCTGCAACAGATTATCGCTCTTGAAGGTCACAGCCGAACCATCCGTAATCCACACGCCCACCACATCCTCAAGCGTGAGATTCGATTTCGTAAACACACCCTCGATGACATTCGTCACCGTCTCGCCGACATTGCCGCCGAGCACATCCTTGAGGTCCCAGGCCATGGCCGGTGCGGCCGAGGCGGCCAACATAGCTCCCAACACTGCCGGAGCTATCAACTTAGTAATTTTCATATCAATTAATTTCTATAATTTCCGATTATTCCCAATCCCCGCGAGGTCCTTGCGGACTTCACGCCATCCCCTATTTATAGACCATCAAAACTAAAAACGTTTATTTGCCTCAGAAAATTCATCGCACCCATACAATTTTTACTGTTTTTTTCGTGATTATTTCAAAAAATTTGTTAATTTTGCCATACTTCTATCTTTTCACGGAGCGGCTCCGACGCTGACACTCATCGCTGGCCACCGCCCCACCAACCATGAAGAGCGCCGCCACGGCAGCCTCTTCGCAAAGCAAACTTAATGAGTTTCAGCAACAAAATCAAAGGATGCCTCGTAGGCTACGCCATAGGCGACGCTCTGGGCCGGGGCACCGAATTCATGACAGCTCCCGAGGTGAGCCGCCGCTACCCCGACGGCCTGCGGAGCTACGACGCCATTATCCGCGATGCAGTGCGCAGCCGCTTCCGCCGGGGTGACTTCACCGGCGACACCACTGTGGTGCTCTCCATGACCGAGAGCCTCATCGAGCGCAATGGCATCGACTACCTCGACTTCGCACGCAGATATAAGGAATGGTTCGACACCCAGGCGCCTGAGGACAGCGACTCCCACATGCGCATGGTGCTGCAGCACCCCGACTTCCTAACCGACCCTCACGCGGCCTCAAAATCTGTCTATGAGCAGCAGGCCCTCTTCGAGGCCCCCAACGAGGCTCTGGGACGCGCTGTGCTCATAGGTCTTTGGCCAGGCAGCACCGAGAAGGATGTGCGCGAGAATTGCCAGGTCACTCACTGGGATTACCGCTGCGTGGCCTCATGCGTGATTATCGCCACCATGGCCAACGAACTTCTCTGGCATCGCCGCGAGGCCGACTACGACCGTCTCACCGGTATCGCCTCACGCCTCGACAAGCGCGTGCTCCCCTATCTCGAGGCTGCCCGCGAGGGTGAGCTCGATGATTTCGACCTCGATGATGAAGACACATATTGGTATGTGCGCAAAAATATGGGGGCTGCTCTATGGTCGATGTGGCATCACACCGACCCCGAAGAGGCCCTCTACGATGTCATCCGACATGGCGGCGACGCCAATGGCAACGCTGCCCTGACCATGGGACTGATGGGCCTGAAATATGGGTTCTCGCGTCTGCCGGCCCACCTTGTGGAGGCGCTGCTCGAACTCGACCGCGTCACCACCATGGCCGACCGCCTCATCACAAGCCTGCAGAATGCCGACACCCAGCGCGACACCGATGAGTAACCCCTGGATAGAGGCGATGCGCCTGCGCACGCTGCCGGTGAGTGTGGCCGGAGTCATCGCGGGTCTGGCATGCGCGCTCTTCAGCGGCTCTTGCCGCCTGCTCCCTGCCATATGCTGTCTGCTCTTCGCCATCGGCGCTCAGATTGCCTCCAACTTCGCCAATGAATACTTCGACTTCCGCAACGGTCTCGACCGCAAGGGGCGCGAGGGTTTCCGCCGTGGTGTCACCGAGGGTGATATCAAGCCGCAGGCGATGCTGAGGGCCACTTTCCTGACCCTGGCGCTGGCCGCCATACCGGGCCTGGCGCTCATAACATGGGGTGGATGGTGGCTAATCGCCATAGGAATACTTGTGGCTATCTTCGCCCTGGCCTACAGTGCAGGACCCTACCCGCTATCGCATCATGGGCTGGGGGATCTGGCGGTGGTGATCTTCTTCGGGCTGGTGCCGGTGGGGTTCACAGCGTGGCTTTCAGCCGGCACGACGGCTATTCTCCCGATGGCGCTGACAGTGGGCACCGGCGTAGGTCTGCTGGCCGCCAACGTACTTATCGTCAACAACTACCGCGATGCCGACGATGACCGCGCCGTAGGCAAACACACCACCGTGGTGCTCTTCGGACGCAAATTCATGGGGCGCGTATATCTGACAGCAGGGATTATTGGTGTGCTGCTGACGCTGGTTCCGGCTGTGATGATGTGCTTCGACGGCCATCAGTTATTGCTCGCTCCCATCCTGGCTTTGCCGGCGCTCTTCAAAGCCCACCATAACCTCATCACCCAGAAGGGTGCGGCTCTCAACGCGGTGCTGCGCCAGACTGCCCTCGTGCTGCTCTGGACCTCGCTCCTGCTGCTGGCCGAGGCGCTCGTCATATATTTCTGTTGAGCGCCAGGAGCGTCAGCACTCCGCGCGCCCTACAATGATATTTCTATCGCACGCAGTGGCAGATTCCCGCAACGCGCTATACTACCCATGCATTCCTTTTTATCGGGGAGTGCATTTTTTTTATTAACTTTGCGCTATGGATTCACAATCACCACGCAGAAATTATGGCAATTCCCGCCCCAATGAGCGAAAGAACGCGCCCCTGACCGACTCGACCGGCAAGCTCCCCCCGCGCGACACCGACCTTGAGGAGGTGGTGCTCGGCGCCCTGATGCTCGAGAAGGATGCCTACATGAATGTATGCGATATTCTCACTCCGGAGAGCTTCTACGACCCTGTCAACCAGAAGATATATGAGGCCATAACCACTCTCGGTCTCAACCAGCGGCCAATCGACATGATGACCGTCACCGAACAGTTGCGCCAGAACGGCACACTGAAGGAGGTGGGTGGCGCGGTGCATATCACCGAACTCACGGCGCGCGTATTCTCGGCGGCCAACGTAGAGTATCACGCCAAGATTATCGCCCAGAAATATCTCGCGCGGCGCCTGATAACTTTCGCCTCTGAAATCGAGACCAACGCCTTCGATGAGAGCAACGATGTGGAGCAGCTTCTGCAGATGGCCGAGGGTAAACTCTTCGACATATCTCAAAATCAGCTCAAGCGCGAGGTGACACAGGTGGATCCGGTGCTCAACCAGACCCTCGAGCAGATTCAGACTGCCGCCAACACCCAGACCGGTCTCTCGGGCCTTCGCACAGGCTACGACGACCTCGACAAAATGACCTCCGGCTGGCAGAACTCCGACCTCATCATCATCGCGGCGCGTCCGGCGATGGGTAAGACGGCGTTCGTGCTCTCTATGGCTAAGAATATGGCCATTGACTATAGCATACCGATCGCCATATTCACCCTTGAGATGGCCAATGTGCAGCTCGTGAAGCGTCTGATATCGAATGTGGCCGACCTTGAGGGTGAGAAAATCAAGTCTGGTCAGCTCTCACCCGAGGAGTGGGACCGCCTCAATACCCGCCTGCGCGGTGTCTACGGTGCGCCGCTGTATCTCGACGAGACTCCGGGCCTCTCCATTACCGAACTGCGCACCAAGGCGCGCCGACTGGTGCGCGAACGCGGCGTGAAGATGATCATGATCGACTATCTGCAGCTGATGAATGCCACAGGCATGAAACTCGGTTCGCGCGAGCAGGAGGTGAGCACCATCTCACGCTCGCTCAAGGGTCTGGCCAAGGAACTCAACATCCCCATCATAGCCCTTTCGCAGCTCAACCGAAGCACCGAAACCCGCGAGGATAAACGCCCCGTGCTCTCCGACCTCCGCGAATCGGGCGCCATCGAGCAGGATGCCGACATCGTGTGCTTCATCCACCGCCCTGAATACTACACCAAATCCTCGGAAGATGCCAATGGCAACGACATCCGCGGTCTGGCCGAACTCATTGTGGCCAAGCACCGTTCGGGCGCCGTGGGCGATGTAAAACTGAGGTTCGTCAATCGCTTTGCACGCTTCGAGAACTGGGAAGAGGGCTACCGCATGGTGCAGGAGACACTGCAGCGCGGCCCCATAGGCTCACGAATGAACGAGGCCATCAAAGAGGAGCAGCAGGCCGCCCGCAACGGCGCCGGCGCCTCACCCTTCCCCGCCGATAACTCCGACACCAACTTCACCTTCTACCCCTCAGGCTTCGACGCCCCGATGCCCGACCTCACCCCCGGCCCCGACGAAGGCCCCCTCCCCTTCTGATAAAGCCGGCCTCAAAGAATCCTGATTTATCCCGATTAATCGCGATTCCACCCGATTTACCCCGATTTATCCCGATTAATCGCGATTTCCCCCGATTAATCCCGATTAATCCCGATTTTCCCGATTTTCGCGATAAAAAATATCTCCGCGTCCGGAAGTTTTTACCTTTCCGGGCGCGGAGATTTATCGTTAGCCTCATGGATGATGAAGCCCTTGATGGCAGTGGGTCTCCGGTTTAGACAAGAGTCACTGCAATCTCCTCATCAGCCATGGCTATCACGATTTTTCCTTCGCGACCAAGCCAGCCGAGAGCGGCCATAATCTCATCCTTTTTCAGTTTTGTAGCTTTCTTAATACCTTTGAGACCAAGCACGTGGGTATCTGTTGATTCGAGGGCCTTGTAAACTTCGCCGGCCCAGGTTCCGATTGTCTCGATGTTCATTGCTTTACTTATTTTATTTAGTTGTTGGTTGTAAGTTTTTTGACTGTATTCCGCAATCCGATGCCGGCCATCACCCACATAAATTGCAGAAGCAAGAGAGCCTATGAATGACAATTGAATTACAATTGAAATAATTTCTGAGCGCAAAGATAATAAATATTTTTGATATTTTTAGTTTTATGCCATTTTTGACATAAAAATTTACGATTTATTATCTTTCGCACGCAATTATTCAATCTACCTCAAGGTTTGCGGCTCTTTCGTTTTACTGTCAATTTATTAACAATCTTATCCCGATTTTTGTTAATTTTGCAAATGGATTAGCGCTGTTTACGCGGAAGAGCAAAATCCCACAGCGACCCAAACCCACGACGACTAAAATCCGGAAGGGCAATTCAAAATCAGATAATGGCAAAAAAATCAAGTAATAAGAAGTCGGCTCAGAAGCCGCAGCTGCAGCAGATTCCGCCCGAGCATGGTCTGGTGGTGAAAAACACCGGCAGCGCATATCGCGTGCGCCTCGACGACGGCACCGAGACCGACTGCCGCATCAAGGGAAATTTCCGCATCAAGGGTATACGCACCACCAATCCTGTGGCCGTGGGCGATGAGGTTGAAATCTCTCTGCGCGATGCCGACACCCACTATATCACTTCGATTCTGCCGCGACGAAACTATATCATCCGCCGCGCATCCAACCTGTCGAAAGAGAGCCATATCCTGGCCTCCAACCTCGACCAGGCTATTCTGGTTGTGTCAATCGTAGATCCGGCTACGCCCACCACCTTCATCGACCGTTTTCTTGCCACAGCCGAAGCCTATAACGTGCCGGCGCGCCTGATTATCAACAAGTCCGACCTCTGGAACGAAGAGGACCTCGAGTATGCCCGCGCTATCGAATATCTCTACTCATCGCTCGGCTACCCCACCCTGCTGGTGTCGGCTCACACCGGAACCGGAATGGATACCCTGCGCGAATGGACCGCCGGAAAGACCACTCTCTTCGCCGGCAATTCGGGCGTCGGAAAGTCCTCGCTTATCAATCAGCTCGCTCCGGAAGCCGACCTGCGCACAGGCGAAATCTCGGGCCAGCACCACACCGGCATGCACACCACCACCTTCTCTGAGATGGTTGACCTCCCCTATGGAGGCGCCCTTATCGACATCCCCGGCGTGAAGGGATTCGGTGTGATTGATTTCGCACCTGAAGAGGTGTCGCACTTCTTCCCCGAAATTTTCCGCACCGGCCGCGAATGCCGCTATCAGGATTGCAGCCACACCGGCGAACCCGGCTGCGCCGTGATTCCGGCCGTAGAGGAGTCGCGCATCGCACGCAGCCGCTACGCATCCTACCTCTCCATACTCGAAGAGGCACGCCAGACCCCGGCATCCGACAAATACCGCAAACCCTTCTGATTCAAAATTAAAGTATCTCTCAAAAATTAGCTATGCATTATTTTTGAGAGATACTTAAGTCTAAAGATTGGCAAGTATATGCTCCAGGTCGAGTCCTGAGAGCTTGATGCTGAATTCGCCATCCTTGGCCACCGAGATATTGCCGGTCTCCTCGCTGACTATCACACACACTGCATCGGTCACCTGGCTCATGCCCAGCGCCGCGCGGTGGCGCAATCCGAGTTCTTTCGGAATATTCATGTCGTGGCTCACCGGCAGGATACACCCCACCGAGTTGATGCGCTTGTCGGCTATTATCATCGCGCCGTCGTGCAGCGGTGAGTTCTTGAAGAATATATTCTCTATCAACCGCGTATTGATATCGGCATCTATTATGTCGCCGGTCTTCTCATAATCGGTCAGCGGCATCTTGCGCTGAAACACTATCAACGCGCCGGTCTTCGACTTCGACATCGACATGCAGGCATACACCACCTGCATGATATGCTTGTGGTCCTGCTCCTCGCGCTTCTGCCCATGGCGGAAGATATTGCGCCATCGCCACCATCGGCGCTGCGAACCGAGATCTATCAGGAATCGCTTTATCTGGTCCTGGAAAATCACCACAAGGATTATCAGGCCTATCGACATGAATTTATCCATGATGGTGCCCGTGAGGCGCATATTGAGTATCTCGGAGGCTATCACCCACACCACAGTGAAGAGCAGCACGCCGTAGAATAGACTCAGCGAGCCCGAGCGCCGCATCAGCCTGTAGATGTAATACAGCAGCGTGGCTACGAGCAGTATGTCGATTATATCTTTTATTCCGAATTCAAGCATATCATTTCTATTATTGGAGCCGAACTGAGCTTCATTTACGCAACGCGCAGAAGAGACTCACGCATTCGCGGGCCTCCTTGACGTCGTGCACCCTGAGTATGGCGGCGCCACGCTCGAGTGCCACCATATTGAGGGCGGTCGTGCCGTTGAGACTCTCGGCAGGGGTGGTGGCAAGGGTGCGCCATATCATGGATTTGCGTGAAAGTCCGGCCAGTATCGGCGCATCAAGCAATGCGAAGCTATCCATCTCGCGCAGCAGTTTGAAGTTCCCCTCTACAGTCTTGGCGAAACCGAATCCGGGGTCGACTATCACATCGGCCACTCCGAGCTGACGCAGTTCGGAGAGCTTGAAGGCGAGGTCGCGCACCACATCGGCAGTGACATCCGTATAGTCACACAGTCCGGTCATCGTGGCCGGTGTACCGCGCATGTGCATCAGCACATAAGCCACGCCGAGCGAGGCCACCGTCTCAAACATCGCCGCATCGAGTGTGCCGCCACCTATATCATTGATTATCTGCACTCCCCACTCCTCTACACATCGGCGAGCCACATCGCTGCGGAACGTATCGACCGACACCACGGCCTCCGGGGCCTCGCGACGTATCGCCTCAAGGGCCACGGCAATGCGCCCGTACTCCTCATCGGCCGAGATATCCTCTGCACCCGGACGCGAGGAGTAGCCCCCCACATCGAGCACATCGGCGCCGTCGGCAAGCATGCGGCGCACACGTTGCGCCACCGCCTCACCCTCAGGCGTGCGGCTCCCTGAATAGAATGAATCGGGGGTGGCATTGATTATGCCCATCACCCACGGAGTGGAGAAACTGCATATTCTCCCCCCTATGCATATCGATGGTGTCTCTTTGATTGTCATAAGGGTCGCAATGGCGGCATCACCTCTCTTGCACACGCGCCCGAGGCGCCATGCACGGCAATACCTGAGTATCTGAGTTAAATTTTTACAAATATAGCGGTTTTTTATGGAATAATTTAAAATTTTACTTACTTTTGTCGTTGTGGACTCACCCACGCTGCCATGCCATCAGCTGATAGTCGGCATATGACATCTTACAAGTGGCCGGCCGGGAGTCCTCCCCACTACTTTCACTATCCGATTTTAAACACTTTGCTTATGCATAGACTCTTACCTCTTTTTCTTCTTTCGCTATCGCCGGCGGCTGCTCTGAATGCTTCGGCTGCTGCGCCGGCGCATTATCCGCTCGCGCCGACATCGATGCGCGTGGCGCCTCCGCAGTTTGACAATGCCGACGGCCATGACCTGAGGGCCATCACCACCACCGGCGACTACCGCGTGGCCGTGGTGCTGGTGGAGTTTGCCGATGCATCTTTCTCGCAGGGGAAGGGTGACCCGCAGGCGCTCATCGATGAGATGCTTAATGGCGATGAGTTCACCTATCAGAATGCCACCGGTTCGGCCAACGCTTATTACCGGGCAATCTCGCGGGGTCAGTTTAATCCGGTGTTTGACGTCTACGGTCCGGTGCGCCTGCCGCGCAATGAGAAGGATTATGTGGTCACCGACCCCGACGACACATTCATCGACCCGGCCACGGGCGAGACCCGCACCGTCTATCAGGCGGGGCGGATGGTTGAGGATGCCGTCAAGGCTCTTGATGAGCCGGTGGATTTCTCTCTCTATGACCCGGATAAGGATGGCAAGGTAGATTTCATCTATCTTTTCTTCGCGGGGAAGGGGGCCACCACCGGTGGCAACCGCGAGACCACCATCTGGCCCCATGCCTCGACACTGACGGCCACCATCGGCGCACCTGTCGAGGCCGACGGGGTGCTCATCGACCGTTATGCCACATCCTCCGAGCTGGGTTCCGACAATCGGCTGAGCGGCATAGGAACTTTCTGCCATGAGTTCGCGCATGTGTTGGGGCTCCCTGACCTCTACGACACGTCGTCCAACAGCGGCCAGGCTTCGAAGTGCTTCACTCCCGGCCCCTTCAGTTGCATGGATTCGGGCAATTACAATAATTCCGAGCATACGCCGCCGGTATTCTCTGCCTATGAGCAGTATGCGATGGAGTGGATGCGCCCCTCCCTTCTTGCTGCGCCTGGCTACTACACACTGCCGCCACTTGAGGCTTGGCCGATGGCGTTTAAGGTGGGATTGAGCGACAAGCCTACTGAATATTATATTCTCGAAAACCGTGGGGCAGGCTACTACGACAGCCGTCTGCCGGGCGCCGGACTCCTTGCGTGGCATATAGATTTCGACGCACGTCTGTGGCAACAGAATGCCCCCAACAATGATGCCTCGCATATGCGCATCGACCTCATTGAGGCCGATAGCGAGAAATCGGAGTCCACGCGCGCCGGCGATCCGTTTCCGGGGAGTGCGGGGATAAATGAGTTCACTGCGCGCATCAACCCCACATTCTCTGCCTGGGATGGCCGCGGCATGGGGGTGGAGTTGCGGCGCATCGTGCGCAATTTCGATTCTACCGTGAGTTTTGAGGCCACCTCTTCTGATGCTTCTGCAGCCGACCATGAGTCGGTATTCGTCGGCGAGGCGCCTGAGGTTCGGTTCAGTTCGCCGGATGCCTCTACGCTGCGTCTCTCCTGGCCTGCGGCAGGGCTTGCTGACAACGTAGCAGATGATGCGGCCGGGGAGGTGAGCTATATGGTGTCGGTATTCCCCGCCGACCGCTTTTCGGGCGAGATACTGGGGTATGATGATTATGTCGATGGTTGGTTCTTCCGCAATGTGGGTAATCCCGTAGGAGCGGATGGCGAGTGCTCGGTCGATGTGACCGGTCTGGAGCCGAACACCTCATATTGCGCCATGATATACCCGGCCACAGAGGGTGAGATACTTCGTCCGCTCTACCCTACCACGGGGCGCACCGTCGACCCGGACGATTTCCGCGCGGCAGTGCCCAATCTGCGGCTGCGCCACACGGCTGCGGGCGAGGTAGAGCTTGAGTGGGATGCGATGCCGTCGGCTGAGGAGGCCACACTGCATGTGGTGACTCTTGCACCGGGCGATGTGGCGGCTACTTTAGATGTTGATTTCAGCGGGTCGCAGCTCCCCGAGGGGTGGGTGGCCACGGGTGAGTTTGATTCGCGCGAGAATTATTGCGGCGCCTCGGCTCCCTCTTGGCGAATGCCTTCATCTTTCAGCCGTATAGAGTCGGCTCTCATGGAGCAGGAGATCGGTGAGATGCAGTTCTGGGTGCGCCAGCGCTACGCCGATAAGTCGGCGTTCGGCCATCTTGATATCCTCACTGCCGATGCCTCGGGGGAATGGCGCTATCATTCTTCGATGAGCGATTTCTCCGACATCGGGGAGATGCGCCACGTGGATTTCGGTGAGGGGGTGCATGGTGTGCGCCTGCTCTTTGTGGCTGAGTCATCGGCGCTCGACCTGAACATCGATGATATCCTGCTCACGCTGCGCCAGCCGACCATTGAGACTCCGGCGGCGGAGGCCGTGGTGGCGTATTCTGATTCTGAGCCGGTGGCGATGGTGAGCGGTTTGCGTGAGGCTATGCAGTATGCGGCCTATGTGGAGTTCTGCGATGCTTCGGGTGCCACCACGCGTTCGCGCCAGCTTCGCTTCAATCCGACGGCACCGTCGGGGGTAGAATCTATCGAGACCGGAGACGCCGGCTTTGCATTCCGTCTTGCCGAGGGTGTGATTCTTCCGGCTGACGATAGCCTGCGCTATGATCTCTTCTCTATCGATGGTCAGGCCGTGGCAATCGCCCACTGCGGGGCGTTGCGACTACCGGCAAAGGGCATCTACCTGCTGCGCGATGCGGCATCGGGGCACACCGTGAAACTGGCCTTCTGATTCCCGCTCACGGGCTATCCTACGTATAAAAATACTCCCCGCTCAATCCGCACCCCCTTCATCGGGGTAAGGCGGATTGAGCGGGGAGATATTTATTGTGGAGTGAATCAGGTTACTTGCTGATCAGCACCTCGCCATCCATCTCTGCCGGGGCCTTGATACCCATCAGGTAGAGAAGCGACGGGGCCACGTCGGCCAGCTTGCCATCCTTGAGGGTGGCATTCTTGTCGCTGCCTACATAGATGAAGGGTACAGGATTGAGCGAGTGGGCAGTGTTGGGGGTGCCATCCTCGTTGATTGCGTGGTCAGCATTGCCGTGGTCGGCGATGATGATGCTCTCATAGCCATGGGCGAGGGCGGCGGTGATCACACGCTTCACACACTCGTCGAGTGTGGCCACTGCCTTCTGGATAGCGTCATACACACCGGTGTGACCCACCATATCGCCATTTGCGAAGTTGACCACGATGAAGTCGAACTTCTCGCTGTCGATGGCGCTGACGAGCTTGTCGGTCACCTCGGGTGCCGACATCTCGGGCTGCAGGTCGTAGGTGGCCACCTTGGGCGAAGCCACAAGCACACGCTCCTCACCCTCGAAGGGATTCTCGCGACCGCCGTTGAAGAAGAATGTCACGTGGGCATACTTCTCTGTCTCTGCGATATGGAGCTGCTTCTTACCCTGCTCTGAGAGATACTGTGCGAGTGTCTCCTGCACGTCGCTCTTGGGGAAGATGACGTGCACACCCTTGAATGAGTCGTCGTAGGGGGTCATGCAGTAGAACTGCAGGTCGGGAATCGGGTTCATGCCATCCTCTGAATGCTGGGTGAGCACAGTGGTGAGCTCTTTGGCGCGGTCGTTGCGGTAGTTGAAGAAGATCACCACATGTCCGGCGCCGATGCGGCCGTCGACTTTGTCGTTGACAATCGGCTTGAGGAATTCGTCAGTCACACCCTCGGCGTAGCTCTCCTCTACGGCAGCCACAAGGTCAGAAGTCTGACGACCCTCGCCATACACGAGCATGTTGTAGCCCTCTTTGAGGCGCTCCCAGCGATGGTCGCGGTCCATAGCGTAGTAGCGGCCGATTACCGATGCCACTGTTCCGGTTGATTTCTCGCAGTGTGCCATCACGTCGCGCAGGAAGCCGGCTCCCGACTTGGGGTCGGTGTCGCGGCCATCCATAAAGCAGTGGATGAAGGTCTTGTCGAGTCCGTAGGCCTTGGCGGTGTCGCAAAGGGCATACACGTGGTCGAGCGATGAGTGCACACCGCCGGTGCTGCAGAGGCCCATGAAGTGGATGGGCACATTGTGCTCCTTGGCATATGTGAAGGCGCTCTTGATCTCGGGATTCTCGGCGAAGCTGCCATCGGCGATGGCGCGGTTAATCTTCACGAGGTCCTGATATACCACACGGCCTGCGCCGATGTTGAGGTGGCCCACCTCAGAGTTACCCATCTGTCCGTCGGGCAGACCCACGAACTCACCGCTGGCCTGCAGCTGCGAGTGGGGATACTCAGCCAGAAGACTGTCCATAAAGGGTGTGGGAGTGTTGTAGATAGCATCGTCCTTGCCATGATCGCCGATGCCATAACCATCAAGAATAATTAACAGTGCTTTGTTAGCCATACCTGTATAGTAAAAATAATTGTAATATTCATATGCATAGAAGTTGTTTAAACTTTTTACGAAAAAATATTAAATGAAGAGATTTTTTCTTCAAGCGCAATCTTAATTAATATTTTGGCATCTTTCGACCCTCTTCATCGGTCGCGATGCCCGCATCGCTCCCTCTTCGAGAGCCGAAACCTGCTCAAAATCTTAATTAACCTTGCACTTGAAAAAAGTTTAAACAACTTCCGGGGAGACTGCGCCAAATGGCACAATCGCCCAATCCGCGACGCCATGGGCGCCACGAAAACCTTTGAGTCTACAAAGTTAACAAAAATTCCCCGCATATAGCTCATTATCCCCGCCAAAACAGATGCAAAAGAATTATTGCGCCGCGAAATCGCACCGCGATTGTGCCGTGGATTGAAACCCACGGCTACTGAAAAACCATCGCGACTGTCATAATAAGGAAGAAAGTGGAGTATTTTTTTAGGCGCAAATATTTTAGCTTAAATACTGAGATAGAGGAGAAAAATATAAACTTTTCGTCTGAAAATTACGTTTTTATTTTGCAAGGTAAGAAAACTTTTCGTACCTTTGCATACCTTATCGCCCTTAGGTGGAAAATACTAAGGCTCGCCCACCCCTTAAGGTGGGCTTATTTTTTATGGATATACAGAGAGTAATAGTATATATCGATGGATTCAATTTCTACTCTGGCTTGAAGAAGGACGCCCGGTGGAAGAAATATTATTGGCTTGACGTTGTCAAGTTGTTTGAGATGTTCATGCGTCCCAATCAAGAACTTGTGGCTGTCAAGTATTTTTCAGCGAGAGTTGATGATATTGACCAAAGCCTTCGCCAAAGTGCATTCTTCCAAGCTAATAAGGAGAATCCCAAGTTCAAGTTGATTCTTGGCAAATATCTGAAAAAAGAGATTACATGTTTCAATTGCGGAAACAAAATCCATACCCACGAAGAAAAGGAAACGGATGTGAGGATAGCCACGCAAATTGTAGCAGATGCCTATCAAGATAACTGTGACCTTGCGATTGTTGTATCGGCAGATAGCGATATGATTCCGGCTATCGAGCTTGCAACAGAAGCCGGACATAAAGTTGTGGTGTATTTTCCGCCCCATCAATATTCAAGCAACCTTGCTTCTATGGCATCTTGCAAGCCGGTTCAACTTAAACAGTATGAAAGCCGATTCCGGCAATGTATATTGCCGGATGTGGTACACCTCTCTATTCCAGATTTTGATTTGCATATACCTCTCAAATGGAAGGCTTTCCAATAACGACACTCTGTTTCCATATAAGTAGCTGATCCAAATAAGGCTATCTTTTCATAACAATGCTTTTATGCGATTAAACCCAACACGATAGCCACCTCCGCAGTCGTAGCGCAATGAATCAAGAAAAAATCATGAGGGGAAAGGTTATTCTGAATTATTTTGCTAATTTTGCAGATAATGCAGTCTTAATTGAAGCAGTAGATTAAAATGAATAGATATTTCTCCACCGCGCTGGCGGCGGCTGCAATGGCCGTGGCAGCTGTCGGAGGCGCGGCCTCCGACCTGGTTATCCTGCACACCAACGACACCCACTCTCTGATCGACCCCGATGCCAATGGCGAGGGGGGCGTGCTGCAGCGCAAGGCGCTGATTGACTCTGTGCGCGCGGCTGAAAAGAATGTGCTACTCGTCGATGCGGGCGATGTGGTGCAGGGCACCCTCTATTTCAAGTTCTTCAAGGGCGATGTGGAGTATCCGCTGATGAATATGATGGGCTATGATGTCCAGATTCTTGGCAATCATGAGTTCGACAATGGTCTGGATGAACTGGCGCGTTATTACCGCACTCTGAAGGCCGACCGCCTCTCGGCCAACTACGACTTCAGCGGCACCGCGGCCGAGGGTCTATTCATCCCGAGCACCATCCGCGAGTACGACGGCCACCGCGTAGGCATCCTGGGCATAAATATCGACCCTTCGAGCCTTATCGCGTCAAGCAACTATGAGGGGATGAAGTTCCTACCGGTGTCGGAGACTGCCAATGCCGTGGCGGCCGACCTTAAGCGCCAGGGGTGCGATATGGTGATTGCAGTGACCCACATCGGGGCAATGAGGGATAATGATAAGGAGATCGATTATGATCTGGCTGCAGCATCGAAGGATATCGACCTCATCATCGGCGGACATTCCCACACGCTGATTCGCCCGCACAACGGCACTCCAGAGGCGCCGTCGATAGTGCGGAATGCAGAGGGACGCCCGGTGATGGTGGCGCAGACGGGCAAGTATGGCCGCTATTTAGGATATATCAAGATTGACCTCGATAAGCTCGATTCTGCTACTCCGGCTGATTTCGACCAACGGCTGATTCACGTCACCGACCGTTTCCCGGCAGAGACACTGGATGCTGAGATGGCGGCATTTATCGAGCCGTTCCGCCGGCAGCTCGAGGCTGTGGACCGCCACGTAATCGGCCGGGCGGATGTGGCGATGCCCAATGGTTTGCGCACCGGGGCCTACGCGAATTGGTCGGGCGATGTGGCCACCTCTTTCGGCACACATGCAGCCGACTCGCTGCGGGCCGCGGGCATGGAACTGCGCCCTGTGGATTTCGGCATGATGAATGTGGGTGGCATTCGCCACGCCATGCCGGAGGGTGATGTGACCGAGGGTGAGATTCTCGCCACATTCCCCTTTGCGAATCATTTCGTGCTTGTCGATATCAAGGGGGCGGATTTTATCGATGCAATGCGCATTGCGGCCACCAAGGGTGGCGAGGCTATCAGCGATGAAATCCGCGTGCTTACTGATGGCGACGGTAATCTTACCCGCGTGCTTCTTAATGGCGTGGAGATGGATCCTGAACAGCATTACACGATGTCTACAATCGACTACCTGGCCTGGGGCAATGATGATTTCACACCACTGGCCAAGGGTGAGATAGTGTGGCGCGATGACGCTGAGGTGTCGCTCCGCATCCTGGAGCATATCGCGGCAGAGACCCGCAAGGGTATGCCGTTGGGAGCCGACCCGCGCTCGAGATTCCTGAAGGAGGTGGTAATTGAGAACACCGCTGATTAAGACCTATTTAGGGCATTTGTATATAGTGCAAGCCGCTCTTCCTGCTAATATATAGATTCAAATCCCGCGTAACCCTACATAATTATGTGCCGCATCAAGCGCCTTTCACTGCTCCGGCTCTGCCGGCTATTGCCATCCCTCCTGGCGGGGGGGATGCTCTGCGCTTGCTCGGCGGGGGGCGCGGGTGCTGACGATTCGGCCCGCATCGCTGATTCAATTGCTCTGGCCGATAGTCTTGAGCAGGTGCGCCGGGTCACGGATCTCACCACCGAGGCTGAGGAGTATGCAGATTCGGTGCTGCGCACTCTCGATGCGCGGCAGATGGCGGGTATGCTCTTTATGCCGGCTGTGTATGCGCGCGGCGATGGCTATAATCTGCATGTCATCAACCGCTATGTGCAGGACCTGCATGTGGGTGGATTGGTGCTGCTGAAGGGTGACCTGCGTGGGGCGGCGATGATTGCCGACACTCTGAGAGCTCTGGCTGCGCCGGCTCCATTTCTGGCTGTCGATGCAGAGAATGGCCTGCGCATGCGCTTTGAGGATGCGCCTGAGTTTCCGTGGAACCGCGAACTGGGTCATCTCACCGATGACCAGCTGCTCTATGAATTCGGTCGCGAACTGGCGCGCGAGTGCCGGGCTACGGGGATAAACATGGTGCTGGGTCCGGTGATTGATGTGGTGCCCGGTGAGGGTAGCCATGGATTGATGCGCCGGCGCTCGCTGGGTAGCGATCCGCGCCGGGTGGCTGACCTGGCGCTGGCTTACGCGCGCGGCGTGGAGGATGGCAATGTCATCAGTGTGGCGAAGCATTTTCCGGGCCACGGTTCGGCATCGGCCGACAGCCATCGTGCGCTTGGCGAGATCCGCGCCGACAGGGCGGTGATTGATAGTGTCGACCTCTACCCTTTCCGGCGGTATGTGGCCGAGGGATTGTCGGGGGTGATGGTGGGGCATTTAGCTGTGAAGGCGCTCGATTCGGTGCGCCGCCCGGCGGTAGTGTCGCCGGTGGTGATGCAGGATGTGCTACGTGGCCAGCTCGGTTTCGAGGGGCTGGTGATCACTGATGCGCTGAATATGGAGGGGGCTATGGGAGTCAAGGGTTGGCAGGCTGTGAAGGCCGGGGCCGACATGGTGATCGCGCCCTCTGACACGCGCGGCGAAATCACGGCTCTTGTCGAGGCCATGCGCGACGGTCGCCTGGATTCGCTCGTAGTGGCCGACCGCTGCCGGCGCATTCTCTTCTATAAGTATCTGATTGGCCAGGATCATCCGGCCCGACTGACTGATATCGACAATATCGTGCACGACGTGCACAGTGGTGCCGAGGCGCTGCGCGATTCAATCAGAGCCGGCCTTTATCGGCATATGAATAGTAACCTTCGGCGCTGACAATGACGTGGTCGAGCATCGTGAGCTCCATCACAGCTGCGGCCGATTTGAGGGCCTGCGTTATGCGGTCGTCCTGTGGCGAGGGCTGAAGATTCCCGCTGGGATGATTGTGGCAGAGTATGATGCTGTTGGCTTCGTCGAGGAGGGCGAGCTTGAGTGCGCGTTTGATGTCGAAGATCGAGGCCACGGCTGAGCCGGTGGTGAGATGATGCTTGGCGATGATGGCATTGCGGCGCGAGAGCGTCAGAAGCCATATCTGCTCTTGCGGAGAGTTGGCGTTCTCGAAGCGCATGACTTCGTGAATGTCGCGCGATGAACGTATGATTTTTGGATTCGTGGCCTCTACCTCGGCGTAATATCTACGGGCGAGCTCCATGATGGCCTGGACCTGCAGGGCTTTGGTGGCCCCCATGCCGGGTGTCTGCTGCAATTCGGGGAGTGTGCGCCGGGCAAGCATGTGCAGCGAACCGCCGTTGGAGTCTATCAACTCCTTGCACATGTCGATTATCGGCATCCCCGTCACCCCTACCCTGAGTATCAATGCGAGTAATTCGGGTATCGTGAGCACACGGCATCCGTGGGCAAGCGCCTTTTCGCGCGGTTGCTCCGAGGGGTCGAAGTCTTTCATCCGCCGATGCACGCGCGCCGGCTGCGCCGCAGTCCCGGCGGTAGCCTCAGTGGCCTGGGGTGCGCTATTCTCCTGAGGTGCGCTATTCGCTTGATTGGTATTCATTTCCCTTTGCGCATGGCTATCTCCTGGGCTTCGTCGCGTCCGTGGCGCAACAGTATTTTCCACACATAGGCTCGTATGAAACCGGTGCCGTAGCCCAACAGCTGCACCATCGAGGCGGCCACGGCCATTGTGCCTATCTTGAGGCTGCGTGTCTGCGCTATCGCCGAGCACCATAGGGCGAGCAGATAGACGCCGAGTGGCAGCAGCCACCAGGGTGATACGAATATACCGAGCAGGATGAGCAACGCTGCGCCGATGGTGAACACCGCCGGCATCCAGTGCACAAGCTTCATCGAACCCGGATAGAGCAGCTGCAGCGTGATGCGCGACATGCCGAACACATGCACCTGATGCCAGAACTTGCGCAGATTGCCGCGCCGCTTGTGGAATACCCTCACATCGCGCAGCAACACGGGCTGATAGCCCCCCTGGCGTATGCGGGTGCTCATGTCGATATCTTCGCTGAACATCTCGCGGAAGCCTCCGGTACGCTCCCACACCTTGCGCGAGAAGCCCATGTTGAAGGTGCGGGGCACGAATTTCTCCATCTGCACCTTGCCGCCGCGTATGCCGCCGGTGGTCAGGAAGGAGGTCATGGCGAAGTTGATGGCCTTCTGCATGTCGGTAAACGACTCGTGGGCGGCATCCGGACCGCCGAAGCAGTCGGCACCGGTGGCCTCGAGCTCACGACGCAGGGTGGCAAAATAATCCGGGGGGAGTATGCAGTCGGAATCGACAAACACAAAATACTCCCCCCGGGCATGGGTCATGCCGTGGTTGCGGGCAATGCTTCGCCCTTCGTTCGGCTTATAATAATACTGTATGTCGAGGCGCGAGGCATAGCGCTCCACCTCCTTGCGGCAGTCTACGGTGCTGCCATCCTCCACCAATACAAGTTCAAATCCCTTGTCGGTCTGACGCTCGAGACTCTCAAGCAGGTCAGCTATCTCGTCGGGCCGGTTGTAGACCGGCACAATCAGTGAGAAGAGCACCGCGCTGCGCATAATTGTCGTCCTGGCTAATCTGTGATTGAGTCAGAATCAAGCCTTCACGCGGCTCACGTAGCTGCCGTCGCGGGTGTCGACCTCGATGCTCTCGCCTTCGTTGACGAAGAGGGGCACACGCACTGTGGCTCCTGTCTCTACAGTGGCGGGCTTCAGAGTGTTGGTGGCTGTGTCACCCTTGATGCCGGGCTCGGTGTAGGTCACCTTCAGGATTGTCTTGGTGGGCATCTCGGCATAGAGCACTGTGTTGGTGCTGGCGTCGCTGACTACCTCCACCACGTCGCCCTCCTTCATATAGGCGGCGCCTGTGACGAGCTCTTTCGAGATGGGCACCTGGTCGAATGTCTCCTGGTTCATGAAGATATCATCACCGCCGTCGGCGTAGAGATACTGGTAGGGGCGGCGCTCCACACGCACATCCTCAAGCTTCTCGCCGATGTTGAAGCGGCGCTCCAGCACGCGGCCATCCACCACGTCTTTCAGCTTGGTGCGCATGAAGGTGTTACCCTTGCCGGGCTTCACGTGCAGGAATTCGATACAGAAGTAGAGACGGCCGTCGAGGCGGATGCAAGTGCCGTTCTTGATGTCTTGAGCGTTCATCATATCGCTTTGTATATATTTTATTGTGGCCCCGGCATACGCGCACATCGCAGCGCGCGCAGTGGCGGCTGTCACCGCTCACCCGGCAGACCGTGTTATGTTGATTTGAATGCAAAATTAATAAATTCCGCCAACATGATAAAGAGTTGCAACTTAAAATGACACTAAAAATCATGAAAATAACCTTATATCACCCTGTTTCATGAAAAAATCAACCGATATTTTTGGCAGAATTGAAAGGATTTTATAATTTTGCACTCCGAACGCGATTCACTATCGCTTGAACTGCCATGCGATGTCGTCAACGCGAGGACGTGTATGCCCCGCAGCCGCGATTCCCGCCCACCCCCCCGCCCGGGCTCAGCGCTGAGCCTCAGGCCCCCACAGCAGGCGGAATGGTAAAGTAAGCGATGGCGTGCTCGCTTTCAGACCCTGTCAGTTATTTGACTAAAATATAATATAAAGCTTTATACACAATGAAAAGAACTTTTCAACCCTCTAACCGTCGCAGAGTCAACAAGCACGGCTTCCGCGAGAGAATGGCTACCAAAGATGGCCGCAAAGTATTGTCACGTCGCCGCGCAAAAGGCCGCGCTTCTCTGACAGTTTCCGATTCTATCGGCAGCAAGTAATCCACCAGCCCGGATTACTCCAATCACATAAAAAAACTCTCCCGCATTCCGGACTGTCCGGCATGCGGGAGAGTTTTTTCTTTCTTTTGCAGAGGTTTGATTGCTTTTGAAAAGGGCGCTTGCGCTGGCGTAGCATCCTATCGACTTGCGTGGCTTACTGTTAGCCTTGCGTAGCCTCTTTTGTGGCTTTGCTTACGCCGTTTTTACTTTTGCTATGCTCAGTATCAGCCGTTGAAGTAACCCATCAGGTCATCGAAGGTGCCGATCACGAAGAGCCAGTAGAGAAGGATGAAGATGAGCACGATCACACCCAGCCAGATCCAGAGGCGGTTGGTCTTCACCGCGTCATGGCGTTTTTTATTCTTTCCTTGTGCCGTCATACTGTTGATTATTTGATCTTCAGTTTCGTATTTATTTCCTTTATTATCCATAACTTTCATCGTTTAAGGGTTCATTTTGATATTTTAACGATTTTAACACTGCCTTGGTTCAAACCTTTCCCCGAAAAAAGTGCAGCCAGCCTTAACGTTAAGTTACGGAAGGGCCTGAATATCTCCAAATCGGTAAGATGGGAAAGGAATTTAAGGGCGCGGATTTTTCGCTTGTCGCTACGCGATGTCATCGCTTGGGGTCGATTAGCATCCGGCACCATCCGCGTTGCCACAAGGCGCATAGCGCCGATGTGCCTGCGCCCCGTCCAAAAGCATCTGAAGCAAAAGAAAATCCGCGTTAATCCATCCCATCCGCGCTCGCGACGAGCTGCGGAGCAGCGCGTAAGAGAATGATCCGCGCCTAAAAAAATTCCTTCCCCATCTTCCTAACCAACTCAGCCAAAATTGAATCTTTAACTTAACTTAAAGTCCCTTAAGTCTTCCTTAAGAAAATTAGGCTCCAATAGCCATAATATCACACTTTTTCACTAACTTTGCGGTTTCTTAACTGAATATCAGTAATATTTAGGTTCAATATAATTCAAGGCATTATGATTTTCCGACCCTATCGCTTCGCCGCTTTCGCCGCGGCAATTCTCTTCAGTATCCTCTTGCCGGGCAAGGCTGACGCCTTCAAACTCATAATCGATGGCATCGAGTATAGCTGCAATAAGACCAATGGCCGGGCATCCGTGCAGGGATGCGAGGATAAGGCTGAACTGACCAAACTCAATATCCCCGACAATATCCTCCATTCTTCGGGCACCTACACCGTAACCTCTATCGCCTCGAAGGCTTTCGAGGGGTGCACCGAACTGACTAAAGTGACGATGGGCAACTATATCGAGACCATCGGTTCGTATGCCTTCTCGGAGACCTCCATCCGCACCATCACCCTCTCGCAAAGCCTGCGCATCATCGGCCAGAGCGCTTTCTATCACAGCGACATCCGCACGCTGGTGCTGCCGGAGAGCCTGGAGATTATCAGGGCGAATGCGTTCATGTGCAACCATTATCTGACTTCGGTGACTTTCGGCCGCAAAATACAGGAGATCGGCAAACAGGCTTTCTATTGGTGTGATCGCCTGGAGTCTGCAATGCTCCCTAACACAGTAGCCTCGCTGGGCGAGGAGGCTTTCTTGGATTGCGACAAATTGTCGAAGGTCAACATCCCCACCTCGCTAACCACCATTCCGGTAAGCGCATTCGAGAACTGCCCGATCACCAATCTGGTAATCCCCTCCAATATCACCTCTATCGGCAATGCAGCCTTCTGCTGCAACCGCACGCCATCAATCTCCATACCGGGCTCGGTGAAGAGCATCGGCGAGTGGGCTTTCGCGCTGGGATCGTGCACCCAACTCTCCTTAGGTGAGGGTATCACCACTATCGGCAAGGGTGCCTTCAATGAGTGCACGGCGCTGACTGAGGTCACCATCCCCACCACCGTCACCTCTATCGGCGAGCGGGCTTTCTATAATTCTTACGCCATCAAGACCGTCTATTCGCCACGCGCGGTGCCCCCCACATGCGGCGATGAGGCGTTCGACCCCTACACCTACGAGCATGCCTCGCTCGAGGTGACCGCACCCTCGGCCGAACTCTACCGCAACGCGCCTGAGTGGACCAAATTTAAATCTCTCTGGCAGGGCATCACCGGTGTGACTGACATCACTGCCGACCCCACCGACGGCGATGAGCAGCAGACTGAATACTTCGACCTCTGCGGACGCCGCATAAGCCGCCCCGCTCCGGGCAGCATCTGCCTGCGCCGCCGACTGAATGAGGCCGGTTGCGAAAAGGTCGTGGTCAGATAAGTCCGGCGACTGATAAAGTAGTATTTTCATGTTGTGCAACATGCTCTTCAGATTTTTTTGCTAACTTTGCAGTCTGAAACTCTCCCGAGCCGGGACTCCCACCTCTTCCACTCCCGGCAGATAACAACGTTATATATGCAAGATATCCGCAACATCGCAATCATCGCACACGTCGACCATGGCAAAACCACGCTCGTCGACAAAATGCTCCTCGCCGGTCATCTCTTCCGCGATAACCAGACCACCGGCGAGCTCATCCTCGACAACAATGACCTCGAGCGTGAGCGTGGAATCACTATCCTCTCCAAGAATGTCTCCATCAACTACAAGGGGACCAAAATCAATATCATCGACACCCCGGGACACGCCGACTTCGGCGGCGAGGTGGAGCGTGTGCTCAACATGGCCGACGGTTGCCTCCTGCTCGTGGATGCTTTCGAGGGACCGATGCCGCAGACCCGCTTCGTGCTCCAGAAGGCTATTCAGATGGGACTCAAACCGGTGGTGGTGATCAATAAGGTGGATAAGCCCAACTGCCGCCCGGATGAGGTGAATGAGATGGTGTTTGACCTGATGTTCAACCTCAATGCCACCGAGGACCAGCTCGACTTCCCCACCATCTACGGTTCGGCTAAACAGAACTGGATGGCCACCGACTGGAAGACTCCCACCGACAACATCACGCCGCTGCTCGATGCAATCATCGAGAATATCCCGGCGCCGAAGCAGATCGAGGGTGAGCCGCAGATGCTCATCACGAGTCTTGACTTCAGCAATTATGTGGGTCGCATCGCCATCGGACGTGTCCACCGCGGCACCCTGCGCGAGGGTATGGATGTGGCTCTCTGCAAGAAGGATGGCAGCGTGAGCAAACAGCGCATCAAGGAGCTGCACACCTTCGAGGGGATGGGTCGCAAGAAGGTGACCGAGGTCTCTTCGGGCGATATCTGCGCCATAGTGGGTCTGGAGAATTTCGAAATCGGCGACACTGTGTCAATCATAGATAACCCGGAACCCCTCCCCCGCATCGCCATCGACGAACCCACGATGTCGATGACCTTCACCATCAACGACTCACCCTTCTTCGGCAAGGATGGCAAATTTGTAACTTCGCGCCACATCGCCGAACGCCTCGAGAAGGAGCTCGACCGCAACCTGGCGCTGCGTGTGCAGCGTGGCGATAACGATGACAAGTGGGTTGTGTATGGCCGCGGTGTGCTGCATCTCTCTATCCTTATCGAGACCATGCGCCGCGAGGGCTATGAGCTGCAGGTGGGTCAGCCGCAGGTTATTATCAAGGAGATCGATGGAGTGAAGTGCGAACCTGTGGAGGCTCTCACTATCAATGTGCCCGAGGAGTATTCTTCGCGTGTGATCGATATGGTGACTCGCCGCAAGGGTGATATCCTCTCGATGGAGACCCAGAACGACCGCATCAACATCGAGTTCACCATCCCTTCGCGCGGCATAATCGGTCTGCGCAACAATGTGCTCACCGCCACCGCCGGCGAGGCCATCATGGCCCACCGATTCCTGGAGTATCAGCCCTGGAAGGGTGATATCGAGCGACGCACCAACGGTTCGCTGATCGCCATGGAGTCAGGCACAGCCTACGCCTATGCAATCGATAAACTCCAGGACCGCGGCCGATTCTTCATCTTCCCGCAAGATGAGGTATATGCCGGTCAGGTAGTGGGCGAGAATGCCAAGGACAACGATATCGTGGTGAATGTCACCAAGTCGAAGAAACTCACCAACATGCGCGCATCCGGAGCCGATGATAAGGCGAAGATTGTGCCGCCGGTAGTGTTCTCGCTCGAAGAGGCTCTCGAATATATCAAGGAGGATGAATATGTGGAGGTAACTCCCAATCACATCCGCCTGCGCAAGATTATCCTCGACGAACTCGAGCGCAAACGCGCCAACCGATAAGAAAATACCTATATATACAATTCCAACCTTGACCATCCACTAAGAAAGTGGAAAAAATTTCGCCGCAACCGCCCAAAGGCAGTTGCGGCGATTTTACGTTATAAACCTTCCGCTAAGTCGCTGGGGGTTGGCGACCCCCGGCTTAGCATAATGAAAATGATAATAATACGATTACTTGACTTTATCACTTGTCTCCATAATGCCCTTTTAGAGAAACGACCGTAACGATTACCTTTTCATTCTCTATAGTGTAAATCATACGGGAGCTCTTATCTATCCTCCGGCTCCAAAAGCCCGACAAATTGCCTTTAAGTTGTTCAACTTGTCCGGTGCCGGTAGTGGGGTGGATTCGTAGTTCGGAAAACAAATCCACTATCTTTTTGAGAATTTTCTTTTGACCTGATCTCTTCCACTCTTCCAGATGTCGTTGAGCTTCGGGCTGCAAAATCAGTTCGTAAATCATACCCCTAATAGTGTCCGAATCTCATCAATAGTATAAGCACGACCTTTCCCTGCTTTCATCTCCTCAATGCCTCGGCGTACCGATGCCATATTTCCGGGGTCATCAAACCACGAATCCCCTGAGGGAGAGGGATTTTCACTAACTTCCACAGATATTGAGTTCGCCTTATTTATAAGGATTGTCTCGATGAAATTCTTCAGACTCCTTCCCTGTGAGACTGCCATAATGGATAACTTCTGCAACGTATCGACAGGAAGGTCTATATTCTTACGCTTGATATTTACTGCTGTTGCCATAATCAATATTCATTTTGGTTTTACACCACAAAGATATAAAATATACATAATATACACAATTCAATAGCATGAATTGTTCAACACAATGCAGTCCCTGCAGATGTCGCAGCAGTCGCTTAAGTCGGCGGGGTTTGCAACCCCCGGCTTAGCATAACATCACAATCAAGGCGATAAAACTTTCCGGGCATTCCGGGCGTTATAATTACAGAAAGTCGAAGAATCTCAGTCAATAACCTCCCGAGGCGCGAAGCCTCGTCATGCAGGTCGACTGGACAACCGAAAGACACATAGACACCTTTATTATCCCCCAGCCTGCGCGCCATCTCCCGCTGTATACCGGCGGCCGGTGGCGCGCCACTATTACCCCCAACTCCTCACTACTAATTACTAACTACTAACTACTCACTACTAACTAAAGTAACTGCTAACGCCGGAAAGGGATACTCCATATCACGCGCACAGGCACTGCCTGATTGTCGTTGCGCCCGGGATGCCAGCTGGGCATGGCGCTGAATATCCTGACTGCCTCGTTGTTGAGACTCTCTTCCACACCTTTGAGCACGCGCACATGCGATATGCTGCCGTCGGTGTTTACCACAAATGAGCAGGTCACGCGCCCCTGCACCCGCGCCTTGTAGGCCTCTTTCGGATAGCGCCGCGTGGAGTTGATAAACTCCAGCAGCCGGCTGTCGCCACCCGGAAAACTCGGTTTCTCCTGCACAAAATCATACTCATAAACCTCCATGAAGGATTTCTGGCCCTGTGAGTTGACGCCGCAGGATACACGGCAGGTCTGCGCCTGAAGTCGCCCGGAAAATGAAATTATGATTATCCCGGCTGATAGGAGGGCCAAAAAGTGGCGCCATTGCCGGGGGGTAGTTGGTCTGAGTTCCATGCCCGTTAAGGTGTTTATAGTCGTCGCGCCACGCAGGGCGCGACGGGAATCGTGAGTTGACGCAAAATTAAAAAATCCTGAGCAACCCCGCAACGTTATCCACCCCACTTTTCCAACGAATTAAGTAAATTTAATACTTTTTCAACCACCCCCCTCCTCCTCAACCACCCGGCCATCCATCAAGTCAGCCTCCGGGCAACTGGCACCCTTTTTGAACAACGCAGGCAATAGTGCACAGCTTTCTGCGTTTTTACATCTGAGGGGCACCTTCTTCCTTAGTCGCTCCGCACACTTTAACTCTTACTCTTCAGAATGCAATCCCGAAAAGCAATATTCTCAGCTGTTGCCCTGATGTCGGCCATATGCGCTCTTCCGCTCTCGGCCGAGACCGGAAGCTCGAGCTATGACTTCCTGAATATCCCCACTTCGGCGCATGCCTACGCTTTGGGTGGCTCGGGCATAGCGGTCATCAGCGACGATGTGTCGCTGGCCGACCAGAATCCGGCCCTTCTCGGTCCGGAAATCGAGCAGCAGGTGGCTCTTGGGTATATGCATTATATGGCGTCGGGTAATTTCGCGGGTGTGCGATTCGGAATGGCTGCCGGCGACAACAGCGCCTGGGCAGCCGGCATCCGCTACCTCAACTATGGTAGCCTGACAGAGTTTGACCCCTCGGGTGTGGCAGGAGGTAAGTTCTCCCCTACAGACATCGTCTTCGAGGGGAGCTACTCTCACGACATCACCGACCGCTGGCGCGGCGGCGTCAACCTCAACCTCATCTATAGCCACTACAGCGTGTACTCGGCATTTGCCATCTCGGTCGACCTGGGCGTGAATTACTATGATGAGGAGCATGACCTCTCGCTTTCGATGGTGCTGAAGAATGCCGGCGGTCAGGTGAAACGCTTCGACCAGGCCTACAACCGTCTGCCATTTGACGTGCAGATCGGCTATATGCAGGGGCTCGGTCACTCGCCATTCTCTTTAGCTATCACTGCCCGCAACCTGACCCGCTGGAATCTGCCATATTATTCCCATCCCAAGGATGCCACGGGCGATGAGCAGGTGCTCAAGTCATCCTTCTTCTCCAATTTCTTCCGCCATCTCACCTTCGGTCTGCAGTTCCAGCCCTCCGAGAAGTTCTATCTGGCCTTAGGCTACAACTATAAGCAGGCCACCGACATGTCATCCTACCAGCGCAACTTCTTCAGCGGATTCTCGATTGGCGGCGGACTCAACGTGCGCGGCTTCGGAGTAGGCGTAGCCTACGCGATGCCCCACAAAAGCGCCTCCACCCTGATGCTGAACCTCAACTGCAACATCTGGGAACTCATGAACTAAAATTCTACGGGAGAACGGGGATCCTACGGAAGAACGGAGATTCTTACGGGAGAACGGGATTCTACGGGAGAACGGGGATTCTTACGGGAGAACGGGGATTCTTACGGGAGAACGGGGATTCTTACGGGAGAACGGGTTCTACGGGAGAACGGGAGATGATTACGGGAGAACGGGATTCTTACGGGAGAACGGGATTCTTACGGGAGAACGGGGAGTCTACGGGAGAACGGGGAGTCTACGGGGAAACGGGGAGTCTACGGGGAAAGGTAAAAGCCGAGCTTCCTCACCACCGTACTCCCGTAAAAAAACGTTCTCCCGTCACCACGTACTCCCGTAAAAAACGTACTCCCGTAAAAAACGTACTCCCGTAAAAAAAAACGTGCTCCCGTAAAAAAACGTACTCCCGTAAAAAACGTACTCCCGTAAAAAACGTACTCCCGTAAAAAACGTACTCCCGTGAAAAACGTACTCCCGTAAAAAAACGTGCTCCCGTAAAAAAAACGTGCTCCCGTAAAAAAACGTACTCCCGTAAAAAAACGTGCTCCCGTAAGCCAGTCGCCGTGGGTTTGCAACCCACGGCTCGATAAATCGCTGGGAATAAGGCTATTGTTCGCCATTGCGGATATCCTTGCCGAAAGGTCGGGGCGACGGCGCCCCTCCTCCCAGGGGGCTGCGCCGATGGGCAACTGCTAAAAAAGCATCCCTTCTGAAGCTAACTTGTCGGCGGCTTCGGAAGGGATGCTTTTTGCACTCTATGGTGACACTCTCTTATCAAGAGAGTCTTAAATCGGTGGCAAAGATAGTAATTCTGCAAAGAATGTGCAAACATTTTAACATAAAAAAATCTGTTTAATAACATTTGCCGCATAAACATATGCGTGTCCGGTATAGCCGTTATCACTTCGAAAACCTTAAAATCACGTAATTTTAAGCCAGTTTAGTCTATCTTCCTACGATAGCGTAAGATTCGACCACTATATCTTGCCATCTGCATTCTCGATTACGCTATCATTCCACTTCAAAACATTACATTCATTTCACACTCTCTTGATAAGAGAGTGTGACGACGAGGCTGAGAATCACCATGAAAAGCTGGAGGAATTGGCATCGGAACGTGCATTCTCAATCGGCGGGAGTAGTGAATCAAAGAATAGGGGTTCGCGCAACCCCACATCTTTACTGACTGACAATACCAGAGACTTAAGAGGTTTAACGCACACGTCCGGTTACTAAGGCTTTTGTTTGACAAAAACTGACCTTGCACCCCACGGGGCTTACGGCTGACACACACGCAGTCGCCACCCCACCCGACAACAGGCGCGTCGACACCTCCGGCTTTTTCAAGAACACCAACAAACAATTAATACATTAACCTAATTTTTTCAGACATGAAAAAGATTTATGGCTTTGCAGCCCTTGCCGCAACTCTTGCGCTCGGCGCCTGCTCCAGCGAAGAGCCCAACGTACAGCCCGGCAACTCTTCCGAAAACCTCGTCCCCGGCGGTTACCTCGCCGTTAACGTAGTTGCACCCACCGGCACTCGTGCCGCAGTCGACGGCTTCGAGCAGGGTACTGAGGCTGAAAGCGCTGTTTCTTCAGCTTATTTCCTTCTTTTCGACAAAGATGGCGAGCAGCTCAGCATGCAGTCAAAGGCTCTTGACGACAACAATCTCAATCAGCCCGGACCTTCTGACACTCCCCACCTCTCACATGTATGGAATGCAGTGCTCGTTGTAGGTTCAGAGCCTGAAACTGAGGGTGCACCCGCAACCGGCGTTCCTGCCGTAACAGCCGACAAGCTTCTCGTTGTGCTCAATATCACTGAGGCTCAGTCAGAAGCTCTGAAAAACAAATCACTCTCAGAGGTAACTGCTATCGTAGCCAACTACGAGGCTGAGATGAAGGCTGACAACAGCGATGACCCGAAACCTCTCGTAATGTCGAACTCGGCTTACAAGAATCTCGAAAATCAGATCGTAACTGCTGTGCCTATCTCGGGTAATATCTCTACTACCTACGAGGGCGCATTCGAGTCTCCGGTTGAGGTATTCGTTGACCGTGTGACTGCAAAAGTCGTTTATGCAGATGATGCTGACGGATTCAATATTTCCGGCACTGACGTAACTCTGCAGGATGGCACCGCAAGCGGTACTGAGGGTACTCTCACTCCCCGCATCGACGGCTACTACCTCGCTAACAAGGCTTCTGAGTCTTACCTCGTAAAGAATATCGACAACAGCTGGGGCAATGGTTTCTACGACTTCGCTAACCGTCGTAGCTACTGGGCGCTTATGCCGGCTGCCGCACAGGCTGCTCCCACAGATGCTGAAGACTCTTTCTTCAAGAACCTCAGCTGGAAAGACCACGCTAACAAAGGCACTTCTACATCAGGCTTCTTCTACACTCAGGAGAACACTTCTGCCTACAAGACATCTTTCTTGATTGCCGCAACTCTGATGACAACAGATGCTACAGGCAAGGAAGTTCCCGCCAACATCGTGAAGTATGCAGGTCAGTACTACTCTTACGCTAACTTCCAGAACCAGATTGCCCAGAACGTTGCTAACCGTGGCTTCCGCGTAACCAACACTACCTCTACCGGCGACAACAGCCAGGAGACTGCAAAAGAGACTATCGCTGCTAACTGCTTCAAGATGTCTAACCAGGAGGGTAACAAGTCTTACAAGACTTACTCTGTAATTGATGAAGAGAAACTGAAAGAGACTTATGGCGAGAATGTCAAGATTGTAAGCGCTGACGGTGCTGAATCATCTATCACAGCTATTAACAACTACCTCAAGAGCGATGTAAACCAGTACTTCTACTGGAACGAGGGCAAGTGCTACTACTTCCTCAACATCGGTGACCAATTACTCGCTGAGGGCTTCAAAGAGGGTATCGTACGTAACCACATCTACTCTATCACTCTTCAGAGCCTGAAGGGTCTCGGTACTCCGGTATTCGATCCCGATAAGGTCATCATCCCCGAGAAGTGGGAGGATAACGACCAGTTCTTCGTAGCTGCTACTGTTAAGGCTAACAGCTGGAAGTGGGTTGAGCAGAACCTGAACCTCGACTTCGGTAAGTAAGTCACAACCATTCGGGCGCTTGCAAATGCCGCTTAGCGCACTCCGCAGCGTCTGAATCAAGTTTCCCAAAATAGCAAGATCCCGGGAGTCCGGCCGCGTCTCGCATCGACGCGATGCCTCGGCCGGACTCCCTCCTTTTTTTCTCAGAAAAATGCTTCCCTCTCTTCGCTAATCTCTATCAACTGCGGCGCCACGGCGCTGCCCCCTCTCCTAATCAAAAAAAGCCGCTATGCCGCTCCTCCATAAGAGCCGCAAAAGGCTATTCCTCCTCTTCAAATAGAAATCAAGGGCCACAAAAGCCCCCCTCAATCGAAAGTCCAATCTCCGGCCCGGTCCGGAGCCCCAAATATACCCCCGGAGCCTCTTCCCCTCCGCCTCAGCACTGTGCTGAGGGCGCAAGCCCGAAGTCCCGGCCCTCCCTCCTCCCCCTCCTCACCGCGCTGAGGGCGCAAGCCCGAAGTCCGGCCCTCCTCCCCCATCAAGTTACGACAAAATCTTCTTACAGCAATGCATAAGACTTCCCTTCTGACTTCAATAGCTTCCGTGGCCATCGCGGCCACGATTGCCCCACTCGCTTCATGCAATATGTTTCATGAAGACTTGCCCCCTTGCGAGGTGAATCATAACCTCCGCTTCCGGTGGGAGCGCAATATGCTCTTTACGGATGCATTCGAAGGGAATGTGTCGTCGGTGGAGGTCTATGGTTTCGACTCGGAAACGGGCGTCTTAGCTTTCACCCGAAAGGAGTCGGCCGAAACGCTCTGGAGCAACAACAACTCTATGTCGCTCTCGGGTGTGGCGCCGGGCGAATACGACCTGGTGGCCTGGTGCGGGCTGGTGCCGGAGGGTGAGGATGACCCGTCGTTTGTGCTCCCTGACCTGCAGGTGGGGGTCTCTACGCTCGATGAACTCAACTGCCGCATGGAGCGCGAAATCAACACCGATGGCACCCATCATTCGTCGTCTGACCTCTACGACCTCTACCATGGCAAGCTCGATAATGTGGTGATCTACTCGCCCGATGATTCGGAGCACAACATGGACTCCTACACCTATACCGTCGACCTGACCAAGGACACCAACCGCGTGCGCATCATACTGCAGCAACTCTCGGGCGACGATATCGACCCGATGAACTTCACCTACACCATCGAGGAGAGCAATGGTCTGCTGCACCACGACAACTCGCTGCTCGATGATGAGATGATCACCTATCACCCCTGGCGCAACTCTTTCGGCCAGGCGGGTATCGACACCGACCTGAAAGACCACGGCGACACTCGCGCCATCACCAATGTGAGAGTGGCTATCGCCGACCTCACCACAAGCCGACTGATGGCCGACCGCCAGTCGATTCTGACAGTCAAGAATGGCGACGGCGACCTGGTGGCCCGAATACCCCTGACGGACTACGCTCTGCTCGTGAAGGGTAACTACAACAAGAAGATGACCGACCAGGAATACCTCGACCGTCAGGACAGCTACACGCTGACCTTCTTCCTCGACGCCAACCACCACTGGGTGAGCAGCCAGGTAATCATCAACTCCTGGAAGGTGGTGTTTAAAGATGCTAACTTTGATTAATCCGGTCTGATGAAACGAATATACCTATCATCTTATATCATTCTGTCGGGAATGATGCTGCTGGCCTCGGGGTGCGACTCCGAGCATCAGCCGCTGCCGATGCCGGATGACCCGACCGGATTACATGACCGGCTGGTGGTGGAGTTCCAGTTGGCGGTCGACCGCACGACCTCGCAGGTCAAAACCCGCGCGGGTGCGCCGTTGGCCACCGACAATGAGTCGTGGGATGACCCCTACCCCACTACCGATGCCTCTGAGTTTGACGTGACGCTCGATTCGCTCAATCCGGTGCTCTATGCCGTCAAGGATGATGGCTCGCTCGACCTGGAGTCGGCCAACATCGCGGGCACTGTGAGCATCGTCACCAAGCAACGCTCGGAGACCTCGGGGAGAGTCGTCTACAACATCACCGGCATCCTGCAGACCACCCTCACAGCCGAGGAGTTGCGTGCCGGAAATTTCCGCCTTGCCATATTCGCTAATGCCTACCCCTCCGACCCGGCTGCGGCAGGAAGTCTGAGCTTCAATTATTACGGCACCCCATTGTCAACAACCCCGGTGGCGTTCCCGGCTATCCCGATGTGGGGTGTGGCGAAGGCCGACCTCTCCGATATCGAGATGGGGCAGCTGAAACACCTCGCTGATGTCGACCTGCTCCGCGCAATGGCACAGGTGAGAATGCGCGTCAGCGATGAGCTGTTTGCCGTAAAGGATGATGAGCATCCCGATGGACGCGAGGTGAGACTGGTGTCGATGTCGCTCAACCGCATGAACAGCAGCGGATATGTAGTCCCAGGTGATTGGAATACCCTCACCTCTACCAATAAGCTCCTCTTCACGAATACGCTCAACGAACTCTCGTCGCCGCTCTTAGGTGGTTTCACCGTGACGGCTGACCCTGACGCCGAACTGGCCGAGGGGGAGGTCTCTTCTGAGCAACTGCTGAGTTTCTATCTGCCGGAGGTGAGCAATTCGGATGATCCGGCAAATGAACTGGTGCTGACCCTGCGCTACACCACCGACGGCATCGAGGAGATACGCGAGAATACGGTACACTTCTCCCGCTACACTGCCGACGGCACATATGATGAGTCGGCCGAGAAGTGGGATATCCTGCGCAACCATATATATGAATATAAAATCACCGGCGTGGGCACTGCCTACACCCCCGAACTTGAGGTGTGCATCAAGCAGTGGAGATATGAGAAGTTCAACGGCGAGCTGGGCTCGGACTCTGAATGGCATCAATAATCCCTCACTCACACCTGATTCATAACGCTGACACACACAACTACATCGACCATATGAAACGATTTCATCATATATTTCTCTCACTGCTGACTTTGATGGCAGTGGCTGTGGGTCTCGGGGGCTGCGCCGACGAGATGCCGCGCCCTGACTATGAGGCGCTGCAGGGGACCGTGCTGCGTATCCCGAATGTCGAGGGGATGGCGGAGATGGCCACCCGTGCGGGTGGGAGTGATGCCACACTCAACCCCCTGGAGGCTGAGTGCCGCGTCAATTCGCTCTATCTGATAGCCTTTGACGCTGCCGACGGTGCCTTCAGCAAGGCTATCGACCTGACGGCTATCACATCGCTTGATGACGGTATGCTGGGGGTGCATGACAATGCCACTCTCTATCAGCTCGATGAGATGCTGCCGGAGGGTAACTACCACCTCTATGTGGTGGCTAACCTTGACGACTACACCGACGGCTCCTACAAGGCACCCTCTGATGAGGATGACCTGCGCAATCTGCAGCTGAACTTCATTGATGCCGACGGCCGCTATCTGCTCGATACATACACCATCACCAGCAAGAAAGCTGGTCTCCCGATGGCCTGCCTGCCGACTGAGATGACCCTCAACGGCAACCCCCTCACCGGCGGCACCGTCAAGATTTCGAAGGGTGAGCAGACCCTGATTCACGCCGACCTCACCTACCTCTGCGCCAAAGTGGGCATGACACTCTTCTATGATGGTGAGTCTTACTCTGATTTCATGCCTTCGGGTATGTTTTTTGAAACTCATGATGTTCAAATGCAGAATCTGGCTACTGGCGCCACATGCGTAGCTCCGGGCAAGGATTATGATGAGCTGAATGGAGCATTCACCGAAAAGAGAACATTAGATTACCTCTATTTCATCGGATACCTCTATCATGACCACGACCGCCGCAAACCCTATACAGAGGAGGAGGTTGACCAGATATTACCCTCCTTTAATTCTTTCAATTACAAGGATGATTTTGAGATCCTGTGGTATGAAAATGAGGAGGGCGTTACCCAGCAGAAGGCCTGGAACAATATTTTCTACGTGCCTGAGAATCTGTCGGAGTCTACGCTGACTTCGATGACGCTTCATGCAGAGGCGGGCACTGATCTGAAGTATCATCTGCCGCTGCTGCCGGCGGCTGACTCTGACGGCGAGAAGACTCTGCGCCGAGGGTTTGCGTATGATCTGGTGGGGAAAGTCACCGGACCTGAAACCATCGTACTAAGCAACATTCAAGTCGAGCCGTGGACCGTCAATGCGCTCTACTACACGCTGCAGGGTAATTGCTACCTGCATCTCGACCAGACCTCAATATCGCAGCTTGTGGCGGGTGAGGAGTATTCCATCTGGTGGGAGAGCAGCGTACCGGCCAATGAACTGAAGTTTGATATACCCACCTACCAGGGTGAAGGCATGAAGGAGGCTATCCCGCTCTACATCATCGATGTGGTGGGCGACCAACTTAAGATCAATGTCAACCCGGCCCTGCGCTCGCAGTTCTACCCGACTATCAACAACATCCTGCTCGGTGAGTCAGAGGCGGATCTTACGATGTCGCGCTATCTGAGGGGCTTCCATGTGGTGGCGGGTCCGCTGCGCAAGCGCGTGGATATCGAGGCGCTGCGCTTGAAGCGATTCCTGACAGTCGACCCGACTGATGTGTCAATCGATGTGCGCGAGAATGTGGCGTCGGGTGCCTACAATGGTGAGTATACGGTGACAGTGAAGACCAACATCGAGAAGTTCACCATCTCGCCGAAGACCTGGATCGACACCCAATATTTCAAGCTTTACGATATGGATGGCCGTGAGATCAGTCTCACCGACGCCACCACCATCACGATGGAGGATAGCTACAACGGTGTCTACACCTTCAAAGTGAAATACAGCGGACTCAACTCGGGCGATGACTTCTGGAGCGCACTGAAGCAGCAGATATTCACCGTAAGCGTCGACAACACCGGCTTCTCCGGCGCCGACATCATCAACGATGTGGATGTCACCTTCAACATCATCCCCTCTAACGACGACTACATCATCCACTTCCAGGCACCCTCATCCTGGACAGCGGCTCATATGTACGCTTATCAGTGTCTGGAATTACCGGCCTCTATGCCCGGCACACACTACTCCGGGAAGCCATTTGCATCACTGCCGGTGGGATATATTGAGGGTACTAACCATAATGCCGCCCTCGAGTACTCCTTCACTGGCAAAATCGCTTTCAAGGGATGGGATGAGAAGAAGAATAAAGATGAGTTGGCCAATGCTGCGCGTTGTACCTATGGAGAGGGCTTTCTCTATCTCAGTGGTACTTGGGCTCCGAAAGGCAATACCGACCACTATTTTATAGACTTTGATTTCTATGCCGACTATCGCGCGTCATGCGGTTGCAATGACTGCAACAACACAAACTACAATGTCCTTTGGCCGGGCATCAATATGCAGAAGGAGGGTGATCCCAAAGATGGCTATCAGTGGTGGACTATCAGTCTATCCGGTCTCGCCACTCCGGGCAAAACCCTGCTGATGTGGGCCAATTTGCACTCAGGAAATGGTGGTCGTTATCCTGGCAACGACCAGGTGGGTGTGCCGCTCTTCGACTATCCGTCGCATGAGGGCTGGTTCTATTGGGATACAAAGGCATTCTCTCCGAATGGTCCCGATGCAAGCAGCTCTTACAACTGGCGCAAGCAGGGGAACGGTATCATCTACTTCGATAACCCCGCAGGCTGGAATCCGCCTTATGTCTACTGGTGGAATAGCACAGGTAATAACACTTGGCCGGGCGTAGCGATGGAGCAAGATAGCCAAGGCCGTTGGTATGCCAAAATTGACAAGAATGCACAATATCTGATATTCAGCAACAATGGCAATAAAACTACCCAAACCCAGGACATCCTCCTCGACAACACCACAAACCGCTACACCGCTGTAGGTGGCAACCCTGATTACATTACCTACGGTGGCTCATCCTCTTCGGGCGTGGTGTACAGATTTACGTGGTATAAGGATGACCGCACTCATATAAATCTATCTAAAGATAATCAAGAGAATAGATATGAAAATATGGGTGACTATCTGGGCAGATATTATTACGATGTGACTCTTGACAATGATAATGACGATATATGGTATAGATTGAGTAAAGGAGACGGAAATAATATCTTTCCTGCAGCCTGGACCAGTGCCAAATCGAAACGAGGCAACAAGGTCACCGGACAGACATATGATTACCTCATTCAAATCTATTGAGAATAGCGATTCTGAACAATGAAGAATAAAGCAATGAAATATATATGGGGATTGGCTCTGATGGCGCTCGGAGCTGCGGCTTGCAGCGAGGAGGCGATCGATAATCCCGTCGGGGAATTGCCCGATGATGGCCGACTGACGGTGAACTATGTCATTCCGAAAATGACTGAGGTGGCCACGCGCGCTGTCAATGAGGATGACCTGGCGTCGCTGACGATGCTGGTGTTTGATGATGAGAGCGATGATGCCTCGCTTGTGCAGGTGACGCCGGTGACGGATTTCACGGGTGATAAGTTTGAGGTCACCATCGATGCACCATTGCGCAAGAACCGCGACCTCTACTTTGTGTTCGTGGCTAATTCAGATGTGGATTTCTCTGCGCTGAAGGGGAAGACTACTACAGAGGTTATCGCTACGCTGTCGCAAAATCTTACCATCACCTCCAATGGTTCGCAGTACATAACCATGAGCGGTAAGATTGACCTTCACAATCTGCTCCTTAACGATTATACCCCGATATGCCTTTACCGCAATGCGGCGAAGCTGACGGTGCATGACTACACGGCGCCTGACAGCGATTCAGATTATCTTGATGAGACTGCGCCCTACGCCTACCGCCTCTTCGGCACGGCATCGGAGAGCAGCTGCGTGGCGGGTGCCTACGAAAAGATGGCGGCGCCGGCGACAGTGAGTCTGCCTGCATCTTTCGATGATGCACCGGTGGGTGTGACCTACATGCACCCTACCCTCAACCGTGGCACTACCGCTGAGTGCGCCTCTTATGTGATTGTGAAGGCGGCTTTCCCTACGGGTAGCAGCAATATGTATTATTATCGCCTCGATTTCAAATCGCCTACCGCGATCTATGATATTCGCCCTAACCACCATTATGATTTCCGCATCCTGGCGGTGAATGGCGCAGGCTACGCCACCCCTGAGGAGGCTGCGAAAAATCCGGTGTCACCTTCGCTGAAACCGTCAGGCGACGGCTCGGAGATTATCAGCTATGAGATTCACGACCATGCGCCGGTAATCTATAATATGATCACCGATGGCAATAATGAACTTGGTGTGAGCCACGAGCTGCTGCATAGCAATCATTCTAACATCCGCAACACTGAAGTCTTCTACGTGAAGACACTCTCGCTCTCAGCCGGCGATAAGGTCGAGACCCTCACCGCCGACAATATCAGCTTCGATGTGCAGTGGATGGAGGTAAGCGGCATCGAGAAGGTGGAGGGTGATGAGTTTGTGGGCACCGACTTCCCGGCCGACCCCGATGACTCGGCTAACTCCGACAAGAATGATGCCGGAAGCGTGTGGAAGGTGACGGTGAAGTTTACCGAACCGATGGAGCCGGGCTCGCTCAAAGGTAACGTGATTGTGAACTGGAATGGCCTGCAGCGCACAGTACCTGTGACGTGGGACCGCACATTCGTGGCCTCCGACCTCTTCGCTGCGGTGACGCTGCATATCAACCAGGGTATTAACGGCTATGGCGATGATGACAAGACCGACTACTTCTCATTCCTCTCTACCACAGTGGCGGGCACCTCTTCAACGGCCAACAATGGCTGGCCGCGCAATGAGGGTTTCCACTTCCCGGTGCGTTATGGCAGCTACGGCAACCGCTACAACTACTTCTATGACATCCGATATAAGGATCTCTATAATGGACAACCCTACCGCTGGCGCGTGTCGGTGACGGGAGATGCGGTAATACGCGACAATGTGAAGATATGCCAGTATCAGCAGACTCGGGGAACTACCCTCCTCTCGGGGGTGCAGACATGCAATGCGGGCGAAGGCCCGAAGTTCTCGCTTAAGTTCGCCGACTCAGCTCTTGAGAATTTCACATATGGTGTAGGCGAACTGATTCTGGAGGTGACTCCTGTGGGTTCTGACGAGTGGATTGCTTATACGACCGACCTCTACCACTGCGGTTTCTTCAATAAGGAATCAACCGACAGCTACATCTATTATGAAGTGGTGGAGATGGAGGGGGGCCGCTACTGGCTCGACCGCAATCTCGGCGCTCATTCGGCCGAACTCTATATCGAGACCTCTGCGGGCGACACTTACTATGGTAATCCGGAGGCTGCGGGTTCCTACCTGCGCCCGGCTACGTATCAAAGTGGAAAATATTCCGACCCATTAATGGATTCGAACCTCTGTCCGGAGGGTTTCACCTATCCGTCGTCGGATGAGTGGGATGCCCTGCGCAAGTCGCCGAAGTTCCTGAATGAGTCGCGCGGTTATTATTATACATCTGAGTATACCACTGCTTATGGCAAGACCGTATACTTCCCGAAGGCGGGCTACAAGGATGCGTCTGACGTGCGTCAGGGTGAGTCGCGCGCAGGATATTACTGGAGCAAGACCGCATCGAGCGGAACCGAGAAACTGGAGATCGGCAACTGGTTGAAGTGTCTGATGCTCACCGGCACAGCCTCATCATATATCAACGGCCAGGTATCGGGTAAGGATGGCTATCAGGGCTTCGCGATGGCTGTGAGATGTATCGACGACAGTCCGGCAAACACTACGGTGCAGAAGACCAACTTCTTCGTCAAGGGGGCCACTCACATCTACCTCTACACGGTAGATAAAGCCACCGGCGACCGCACCGCTGTGGAGACATGGCCCGGCAAGGCCATCGGTAGCTGGGATACGGTCGACAAGAACTGGTTTAACTTCATCTACGAGTCAACCGCCTTCTCACCCGAAGACCTCTACGTAATCTTCAACTACAAGGAGAAGTCGGGCAAAATCATCAGCTTCAGCCGCGGTGCCAACGGCAGCGGCTCACGCCAGACCGACGCCGAAACCCCGCAGGACCTCCGCGGCTGGAAAGTCACCGGCGCCGACTGCCCCGCCGGCCTCCACACCACCGCCCTCGGCGACTACTGGCAATGCGTACGCAACGCCCCCACAGGCACGCCCGCAGTCATCCACAATAATGAAGTCCTCGCTCCTATCGCGGACGGAATGCGAAGAATCATATATCATGCTAATGGCGGTAGTGAGAATTGGACCGTATTCTGCAAAGCATTCAATTCTTCAAATAACTCTCAATGCAATGCCACAAACGGAGCAGAGATGGAGAGTTATCCCGGAAGTGAGAAATGGTACTATATTGATGTCAAATCGGAATACAATGCAGTGGTGTTCAACAATAATGGAAGTTGGGCAGCACAAAAGGGAGACTTCTACATTACTACGAACGATAATCCCATCTATTTCGATAGCTCGGGCATCACTAATGATCGTCCGTGAGCATCCATACGATATAAACGAAAAAAGCATGTAAGAATACCAGCCGGAGACTTCCACGGGGCGCAGCACCAGTTGTTGCAGCTGCGCCCCCGGAAGTTGATGGCACACGTCTGAGAGTTTTTTGTTAACCTTGACTCAGCGTGAATTTCATTGTAGGCCCCTCGGACGTGTAGTCCGGGGAACTTACTTATTTTGGTTTTTAATTGTGGACCGGGGACGTCGTGATGACGCCCCCGGTTCAGTTTCCCCCAGCGCCACACGCCGCTACACCTCCGCCTCAACCTCTACTCCACCCCTCCACACGCCCGGCGCATAAACCTAAGCGACAGACTTGCATAAACCGATAATTTTTAGTAACTTTGCAGCCGGTTTGCAATCTCTGGTGAGGTGAGGCCGATGAGTGGCCCCTTAAATGAAACTCGGCCATATTGCAAGCTTAACCAAAATCATATTTCTAAAGAAATGGATCTGATCAAGATTGCGGAAGAGGCTTTCGCCACTCCGAAAAAAGAGTTTGAAGATTTCCAGCCCGGCGACACTATCACTGTAGCTTACCGTATCAAGGAGGGCAACAAGGAGCGTATCCAGCAGTATCGCGGCGTTGTGATCCGCATCAGCGGCCACGGCGACAAGAAGCGCTTCACTGTGCGCAAAATCTCTGACGGCATCGGCGTGGAGCGTATCTTCCCCATCGAGTCACCCTTCATCGAGTCTATCACTGTCAATAAGCTCGGTAAGGTGCGTCGCGCAAAACTTTACTACCTCCGTGGCCTCACAGGCAAAAAGGCCCGCATCAAAGAGCGCCGCGTGAAGAAGTCAAAAGAGGCGTAAATTCCGGCTGTGGCCCGCAAAGCCACTCAGGAACACCCCAACACCTACAGAGGATTGCCCCCTTCCGGGGAGCAATCCTCTGCTTTTTTTTGACCCGATTAATCGCGATTTCCCCCGATTAATCCCGATTTTTCTCGATTAATCGCGATTAATCGGGATTAAGATTTAGCGGCGCTCCCCTGCCGGCTCATCGAGCAGGCTGCGCCGCTGCGGGTCGGGGGCCGGCTTGCTGCGCTTTTGGGCAGCGCTGCGCTTGGCGCGCCCTCCCGCGCGCTTGCCGGCATCGCCATGGCGGCTTGCGGGCGCGGCTGTATCAGCGCCGCCAGCTACCTGCCGGGCGAAGCCTGCTGTGTCGGCGGCGGAAGCTGCCGATTGCGGCAGCGGGTCGGCGGCGCTTCGCTGGCGCGTGCAGGCGCTGCCGTCGGTCAGGAAGCCTATGCTCAGCGCTGCTATCACTATGGCGCTCAGTATCATGAGCCCGTTGCGCTCTCGCGGCGAAAATCCGTTGCCCATAGTCGTGCGTTCAGAAAGGATAGCCGATGGCGAGGTGGAAGGCGAAGGCGTGCTTGAACTTGATGTTGAAGTAGTGGCCTGTGCCATTGCCGGCGGGGTCGTGCAGACCGTAGCCGAGGTCGCCGCGCAACACGAGCATGCCGATATCCACGCGCAGTCCCACGCCGGTGCCGAGGGCGATGTCGCGCAGGAAGGTGCTCCCCTTCAGCTGACCGCCGGGTCGCAGGGGGTCGTTCTTGAGGAGCCAGATATTGCCGGCGTCGATAAAGGCGGCGCCATGCAGCACACTCACTATCGGGAAGCGATATTCGGTGTTGAGCTCGAGTTTGAATGTACCGGTCTGGTCGAAATAGCCATTCTCAAGGTCATGGGGCGGACGATAGCTGCCCGGGCCGATTGAGCGCACCGTGAAGGCGCGTATGGAGTTGGCACCGCCGATGTAGAACTGTTCGGAGTATGGCACCTGAGTGGAGTTGCCATAGGCATGCTCGGCGCCGATAAGCACTCGCGACACGAGCCATTGGTCGCTGCCGGGAATCAGACGGCGGCTGTAGACGAGCTGCGCCTGCCCCTTCACGAATTGCGAGAATGGTGTGCCGAAGAGGCGTTTCTCACCCTTGACACCGCAGAGGCGGTAGATGCCATCGAACAGATTGCCGGCTTCGGTGAAGGTGGCGGTGAAGTTGATGCCGTTGATCTGCTCGCGCTCGAGAAATTTATCAAGCGTATAGGTGTAGCTCAGCTGGGGTATGAACTGGCTCATGAAGCTCTGCGCCACTGCGGGGTTCTGCGCCATGACGGAGTCGAACTCGGCTGTGGTGTGCATCAGTTTGGTGTAGGTGAGCTTGAAGGGTGTAAACTGATGGAGCGTATTGCGTGTGGCGCGCCATTCATAGGCGATGCCGGTGTTGAACTGGGCCATCTTGAAATAATGCGGGCGATTCAGCAGCTCGGCATTGAGCGAGATGGTGGTCCAGTTGAGTTCGGTGTTGCGGCGGCGTATGAAGGCGGGAGCGAGCAGACGCGGGAAGGCGAGCGAGGCTGTCACGCCGAATTCATAGCTGTTGAAGAGTGAGCGGTCCTTGCTCTTGCCGGTCTGCCATTCATAGGCACCTGTGAATTTGAGGCTGAGTTTCTCGGCCCCACCGAAGATATTGTTGTGGGTCAGACCGAGTATGAGGCCCGGGCCGAGATATGAATTCGACTTTGAGGTGACATTGACCTCGATAGAGGCCTCCATCGGACGGTCGTACTTGCAGGTGATGAGCACATCCATCGTGGGGTTGTCGGCGGTAGTGTCGGCCGGATAGGGCTGGATATTGATGGCGCTGAATATGCCGAGGCGAGAGAGGCGGGTCTGGGTGCGGTCCATGTTGCGGACTGAGAAGAGGCGCCCTTCGCGGAATGTGATGCATGAGGGAATCATATTCTCGCGCACATGCTGCGGGCGCATCACCACGAGTTCGCCGCGCGATGTGGCGATGGTGTCGGGGGTGCCCGGATTGCGGGTGCTGCGGCGCTCAAGCACGGTGGTGACCTTGCCGGTGCGGTAGGCGAGCTTGGCGAGGTCGGGGGTGTTGGTGGCCAGGGTGTAGCGTATGGCGATATGTCCGGGATTGAGCAGCGAGTCGGCCTCAAACTCTATATATTCGGGGCGGAAGTAGTAGTAGCCCCGGTTGCGCAGACTGTTGGTGATGCGCACCCGCTCCGTAGTGAGCGAGTCTACGCAGAATATGGCCCCCTTCTGCATATATGGGCTGCGACGGGCCAGAGAGTCGATGAAGTGGCAGAGGCGCGATGAGGAGTCGTCGAGATACTGTATGGAGTCGATGGTATATGGCTTCGACACATCGAGGTGATAGAGTATTCGGGCCTTCTTGGGATTCTTCTTGTCGTAGAGGAGGTCGTAGGTGGCGGTCGAGCCGAAGTAGCCGTTGTTGTCGAGGATATCCTTGAGCATCTCGGTGCGCATTTCAGGGCGCACGTCAGAGATGAGCACGGGGTCCTTGGCGAGTTTGCGGTAGATCCATCCTTTCAGTCCGCCCGCCGAGTCGCTCATGTTGTTGTAGACCCATAACCCTATCGGGAAGGGTGTGCGCATGTAGGGCGACATGAAGGGCATGGGGTTGTTGGGGGGCACATTTATGGCCTGCTTGAGATTGGTGACCATGCCATCGGGGAGTTTCTCTTTGTCGGTGGGCACAATCTCGAGGGCCTTGACACCGGTATAGAGTGTCTCGCCATCGGTGAGTTTGCGCGTGGTGGAGCAGGCGCCGGCGAGCATGGCGAGCGTCAATGCGGCAAGCATCAGGCGCAGCGCGGCCATCGGGCGCATTATGCGGTGGTGGTGTGAATAGTTTCTTCTCATTTGTCACCCCCTTTCTCTGTGGGTTGGGTTGAGGTTGATGCCTTGGGGAGTATGGCGGTGGTGTCGGCGGGCTGTATGGCCGGTGTCTCACCGGAGCCTCCGCCGGCCGGAATTGAGTCGGCGGGGAGAGGGGCCGGAGTCTTGCGCTTACCCCAGTGCACCTTGAAGAGTCGGCGCAGGTCGCCAAGCCGGCGGCGCATCGTGAAGCCGACGCCCATCTCTGAGATCTCACCCTCGAGCACACTCTCGTAGCCTACATGGCGGAAGAGACGCAGAAGCATGCTGAGCGAGTTGGTCTGCTTGAGGGTATATTCGAATGATATGTCGGATATGAGGTTCTGGGCGAAGTTCTCGTCGGCTGAGGCATCGGTCGAGTAGTTGCCGCCGACCACGATCTTGAAGCGGTTGCTGAAGAGTGATTTCGACACCTGATAGCTGTAGCTCATGGTGTTGCTGCTGACGCCGTCGACCGATTTGTCATACTGGTCGATGCCAAATGAGAGGTCGACGCCACGGATATTGTTGGCGGCCCATGAATTGAGCTGCGAGGTGAGGAAACTATAGAGCATATTGTCGGCGATGTTGCCCGAGGCGGTCTTGGTGTCGGCGCCTGAGTAGCGGCCGGTGACGAGCAGGTTCATGGCCTGGGTGCTGCGCTGGTCGGGGCTCATCGATTTGAGTTCGTTCTGCACCTGGAGGTCGTCGTCGGTCGATAGGTCGAACACTATCTTCGGGTCGGAGAGTGTCTGCGTCACATTGAGGGTGACGAGGAAGTTGACGAGGTTGCTGTTGCCGGATGAGTTGATGACATTGGCGCGTATGTTGTCGTAGGCCGAGATATTGAGCACGGGGTTCATTATGTCGCCGTTGAAGAGGGCGTAGCTTGAGGGTTCGAAGTTGAATTGCTTCTCGCCCATGACGGGAACTTTGTAGTTGGCGTAACCGTTGCCGGTGAATATCTGGCCGTTGAGGGTCATGTCGCCCATGAAGTTCTGGTAGTAGTTGACAGTGCCAGAGGGTGCGGCGTGCACCTTCCCCTGCGAGCCGAGGTTGACGGTGACGAGCGCGCCGGGGGTGATGGTGAGTCCGGCGCGTATGCGCATGGCCATGGTGCGGGGCACGGTGTCGGCCACGACGGTCTGGGTGGTGTCGGCGAAGCTGACGAAGCGCACCACACCCTCCTGGTCGGTCACGACGGTGGAGGTGGGGGCCATGTCGAGATTATAGGTGACGTCGGTGGCGCCGAGCACATTGAGATTGGCGTTGATGTCGAAGTGCTTCATGGGACCCTTGACGGTGGCGTCGAGGTTGAGGAAGAGTTTGCCGAAGAGGTCGCTGCGGGCGCGGCGGTCGTTGTTGATGAGCTGGAAGTTGGCGGCGTTGGCGCTGAGGTCGAAGCTGACGTCGGAGAGGTTGCGGGCATCAACGTTGCCGTTGATGGTGAGGGGATTGGCGTTGGCGCCGAAGATGTTGAAGTTGTGCAGGCCGAGCAGGTTGTCGTCGATGGTGACGGGGTCGGTGCGGAACTTCAGCGAGCTGCCCATGATGGGGAGATACACCGCCACAGAGTCGACGCTTATGGCGCCGTTGAGGCGGGGATTAGAGAGTGAGCCGGTCATGGCCATCGTGCCGTTGAGCTCGCCGCTAAGCGAGGCCACATCCTTACCGAGGAAGGCGTTGGCGATGCTGAGGGGGAAGTGGGTGAGCGAGAGGTCGACGTTCTTGGGTTCGAGTCCGGTGGGTTGCTCTTCGAGGGTGGTGATGAGGCTGAGGGCCGGGTCGCCGTTGACCTTGAGGGCGGCGTTGATCACTGACTCGCCGTGGAGGTCGACACCGGCGTTGAGGTCGAGGCCGAAGTCGCCCACTGTCATGCGTTCGTAGGTGAAGTCGTGAACATCCACATTACCTTTGCCCGAGAGCATCTTGCCGTCGTAGTGCACACGGATATCGCCATCGACTGTGGCCTTCACCGGCGGTGCGAGCACCGACATGTTGAGGAAGTCCTGGATGCGGATGTTGGCTACGTTGAGATGCAGGTCTTCGCCATCGCCGTCGGCGGCGGGTTCGGTCATGAGCAGGATGCTGCTCTCGCTGCTTGAGGCGCGCAGATTGGCGTTGACCATGCGGTTGGTGAAGTTGTAGTCGATATGGTTGTCGGAGTTGAAGGTCCAGGGCATATAGGCGATTGTCGACTTGAGGGGGGTGAAGTGCAGCGAGAGGAGGCTGTCGGCTATGGCTGCGGTGAAACCGATGCGGTAGCCGGTCTTGCCTGCAAGATTGCGCTGGGTGACGAAGGCTGAGAGACGGCTTGCGCCGGCATATCCGTTGACGTCGACACAGGCGAATTCGTCGAGCACTCCGGGGCGGTTGCCCATATGGAATGTGTAGTCGAAGAGTTTGCCGCGCTCGGTGAGGTTGAAGGTGAGGGTGTCGAGCGTGACGGCCGAGGTGCTGAGGCGGCGGCCGAGGATGTCGCCGTGCAGTATGGAGTCGTTGGCAAAGGCGAGTGCCACGGTGTCGATGGCGATGCCTGAGGGTGTGAGGAAGTCTTTGAGCATGCCGCGCCCTGAGGCGTTGGCTGTAAGGGTGAAGGGGGGCAGGAGGCTCTGCATCTCCTCGACGTCGAGATTACGCTCCTTGACCTGACGCATGGCGATGTCGATGGCTTTGGTGAAGCGGTCGGTGACCTCCTGCAGGCCGCGTGGCGAGGTGAAGCTGAGGTCGGTGGCGTTGGCATGCAGGTCGCATTCCACGTTGTCGGCTTCGGCTATGAAGCGTGCGTCGAGACCGTCGGGGAGCTGGAGGTCGTAGGTGGGGAGGTGCCAGTCTATTGAGTGCACCTGGAGGTCGGCGTCGTAGAGCCACTTCCCGGGGTGGGCGGTGATGTCGAATTCGATGTCGGCAGCGCCGTAGCACACGTCGGATGCGAAGCCGTAGGCCTGAAGGTCGGCGTTATAGATCTTGAGCATACCCTCGGCGCAGTAGTCATCGGGGGCGAGGCTACCCACGATGTGGGCGTTGAGGTTGAGGTCTTCGTTGGGTGAGTCGAGGTCTATACTGTAGTGGCCATCCTGAAGGCGACCGCCGAGGGTAATCGAGCGGAGGAGATGGCCTTGATAGGTGATTGAGGCGATGTCGATGTCGAAGTCGGTGTGGGCTGTGGCGAGTGTGGGATTGAATCCCGCACCGGTGGCGCGCACTGAGGCATCCACGACGCCTATGCCGAGGTCGGGCATGAAGTGGGCCACGTTGAGGCGGCTGACCTTCAGGTCGGCGTCGTAGCGTTCGGAGGTCATCCCTACATGGCCGGCGGCGAGCACCCCACCCTGCGGGGTGACGAGGTCGAGGTCGGCGCTATAGTCCTGGTGGTCGGCTCCGAGGCGCCCGCGGAGCTTGAATGGGGGCACCTCAACGGGGAGCTTCCCGGCGAGTGATTCTATCGGGGCGGGATTGATGACCTCGCCGTCGAGGTCTACCTGGGCTACGAGATTCTTGAAGTCGAGGGCGTTGCGGGCGTTGCCTGAGCCACGCAGACTGAACACGCCGGGCATGGCGAGGTCGAGGGCGCTGACCTTGACATTGTCGAGCCTCCCCTCTGCGGCGAGCTTGGCATTGAGCGGAGCTGTGAAGGGGCGGGTGAATTCCTTTAGCATCGGCATGAAGGCGTTCACATCGGCCATCCCGACGCTGGCATCGAGGCGGGCGTTGACGGGGGCTGAGGGCTGCAGGGCCATCAGTGCGAAGGGGAGGTCGGCGGTGACGGCGGCGCGTGAGTAGGGTGTGCGCACGCTCAGGGCGTCGAGGGTTATGCCGGCTTCGGTGAGGGCCACGAGCCCCTCACCCTCCACAATCTGCAATCCGCTGCGTTCGCGGGCTGCTATGCGGGTGACGGGGAGGCGCAATGAGGCGGATTGGTTGTAGAAGTCGCGCAGACCTATGCCGAGGTCGCCGACCTGGATATAGTTGGCGTCGAAGCCCGGCAGGGGCTTGGCCCCTTTTATGGCGTAGAGGGCGCCGAATGAGTCGACGCTGATGCTGTCGGCGCGTATCGTCATCGGTGCTGAAGCCACGGCAGTGGTGTCGGCGGCCGGAGCGGGATGCGCGGCTACATATTCGGGTGTGGGGGCTATGTAGCGGAGGTCGCCGCCGCGCAGGGTCATGAGGCGGGCGGTGATGTCGTTGTTGCGAAGGTCAATCGTGCCGTCGCGCAGGGCTATGGCGCCAGCATTGACCACGAGGGTGTCGATCGTGGGGAGCATCGACATGGCGAAGCGCACACGCTCGATGTCGAGCTTGCGGGCCTGGATGAGGAAGGGTGTGGAGGTGGTGTCGGGGGGTGTGGATTGCTGACGCCAGACATTCATGTAGAGCGATACATCGCCGTCGGCCAGGCGAGCCTGGTCGATGAGTATCTCGCTCTTGCCGATATCTATGCTGCTGCCTGAGGCCACTTCGAGGCGTCCGGCGCGTATCTTCATCACCATCGATGAGTCGGGCGAGAGAAAGCGGTAGTAGCCGTCGCGCAATTCGAGGCGGTTGAGCTGCACATCGAGGCGCAGCAGGGGGAGGATGCGCACATCGGCTATGGCTTCGGCGGCGTTGACCATCGTGTCGCCGCCGGCCTCGACCACACTGACTCCCTGCAAGCTGACATCAAGTGGAAAGCGGAGCCGGAAGCGGTCGATGCCTATCTGCATGCCGGTCTTGTCGCGGACTATGCGTGTGGCAAGGTCTTTGACGGCGGTCTGCACGGGGGGGATATATAGCAACACCGGAATCAACACCACCAGCCCGATGATGATGCCGATGATAATCAGGGGCACCTTCAGCCAGCGGCTCATGCGCCTGCGACGGGGTCGCGGCGATGTGCCGGAGGGGGCTGACGGGGCTTTCGTGGGCTCCTGCGGTGAGGGGGTATCGGAATGAGGGTCAGTTTGCATGGGTGTCGTTTTGGTCGTCAGATATAGTGCTGATTTTGTCTGAGAAGAGGGTCCATAGTGCGCCGGCCACGCAGGCGCCGAATGCGTCGGCTATCATGTCGGGATATTCAAACCCGCGGCCGAGGGCCATGGCGAGCTGGATATATTCTATCGCTATGCCGACGCCGATGCCAATCAGGGTGATAAGCGCGGTGAGCGGCAGGGGCAACCTCCGCCAGCCGCGCGCACGCAAGGCATCAAACAGCATGCACAGTGTGAGGCCGAAGAACATTATGCCGTGCACCACCTTGTCGGCGCCCGGAAAGAGGGGCGCGTCGTTGTGGCCCAGGGGGTCGGGCATAAGGGTGAGGTAGAGAATGACGGCGAGGCATATGCCTGTGAAGAGCCATCGGGGCACCCGTCGCATCGTGCGGTGTAGTCTCTCTGCAAATTCCGTTCTCTTCATGTGGAGGTCATGCTGTTGGGCGCCTGTGGGAGTGGGCGGCAGGGTGAAAAAGCCTGTCGGTGCGGCCACTCGCCGGCGCGTGATTATGGAGTCTATTCTGCGAGATAACGCCCCAATGGATGATTACGTTCAAATTTATGTTAATTTTTTTGCTCCGTCGGCCCACGGCATACCCGAGGATAGACCCGGCTAACCGATGACGGAACCCGCCATGACGTAGTCGCAAAATTACAAAAAAATATTGATAATCTTGCCTAAATTAACTGAATACTGCCGGCTCGGCTACTTGATCTTGCCCAAACTCCGCAAGGGGCATGAAAAAAATCAGACGCGTCCGGGATGATTAAATCCTCGGACGCGTCGATGTGGGGTCTATCTGTACCGCTATCCGCTATGCCCGACGGACGGGTATCGGCGGCTTGCGGCCATCAGAGCGGCAGCAGCGCTATTATTTGCGGATACCGAGCTCTTTCTGAGCGATGATGGCACGATAACGGTTGATATCCTTGCGGATGAGATAGTCGAGCAGACTGCGACGCTGACCTACGAGTGCCTTAAGGGCGCGGGCAGTGGCGTAGTCTTTGTGATTGCTCTTCAGATGCTCTGTCAGGTGCTTGATGCGGATTGAGAACAGTGCGATCTGGCTTTCGGGGCTACCGGTGTCGTTTGCACCCTGGCCGTACTTTGCGAAAATCTCTTTCTTTTCTTCTGTTGAAAGATGCATGGCGTTGGAGAATTAATTTATTGATTATTAATATATTGACTTTTATCTAAATGATTCCGCGCATGATGCGGCCTGATGGCCCGCTCCGCGCGCCCGGCTGCCGACTCTCCGCGCCGGCGGCAAACCATTTGGTCAAAAAGCATGCAAATTTACGAATTTTCCGCGACATAAACAAGCGTTGCCGAGATTTTGCACCCTCTTTTTTGCAAGTGAAGGTGCTCTTTGGCGGGAGGCCGGATTTCGCGATGATTGCCGGGTCTATCCCCCCTCCCCTGCCGCCGCGTCAGGCGAGGAGCAGCACAAGGAGCTGGGCAATGACCACCCGCGAGAACATGGCGAGCGGATAGACTGTGGCGTAGCCTACGGCAGGGTTGTCGCCGGGGAGTGTGGAGTTGGCGTAGTTGAGGGCCATCGGATTGGCCATGGCGCCACTGAGCACGCCGCAGGTGAGGCCGAAGTCGAGACGGGCCCAACGCATCGCCACCGGGGCCATGAGCAACACGGGGAGGATGGTCACGAGGAATCCGGCGGCTATCCACAGCAGTCCGTCGGCACGCAGGATGGTGTCGAGGAAGCGTTCGCCTGCCTCCAAGCCAAGGCAGCCGAGGAATAGCGAGAGGCCGATGCCGCGCAGCATGAGATTGGCGCTGCGGGTGGTGTAGGTGACGAGATGGAATTGCGGTCCGAAGCGCCCTACGAGTATGCCTACGATGATCGGGCCACCGGCAAGTCCGAGCCTTACGGGCACCGAGATGCCGGGTATGGCTATGGGCACCGACCCCAAAAGCAGCCCCAGCACGATACCGAGGAAGATGGCCCCCATGTTGGGGTCTTTGAGAGTGACGGATGAGTTGCCGACCACTTTGGCCACATTGGCTATCGAGCGGGCCTCGCCTACGACGGTGAGGCGGTCGCCGAGCTGAAGTATGAGCCCGGGCGAGGCGAGCAGGGTGACGCCGCTGCGGACTACGCGCGTGATGTTGATGCCATAGGTGTTGCGCAATTTGAGCGAGCCGAGACGCCGGCCGTTGAGCTCGGGTTTGCTGACTATGATGTGGCGTGAGATGAGCGATGAGTCGATGGCGTTCCAGTCGATGTCGCCGGTGTTCCAGTCTTTCTCCTCTTGCGAGCCGAAGAGGGCGGTGAGGGTGGCGATATCCTTTTCGGTGGTGACCACAAGCAGACGGTCGCGATGCTGGAGGATGGTGTCGGAGGTGGGTATGGTGACATTGCCGTCGCGCCAGAGGCGTGAGATGACAAATTTATGGTCGGTCAGGGCTGCCACCTGCTGCACGGAGCGTCCGAAGATGGCGGGGTTCTGCACACTGAAGGCTGCGATGAAGGTCTGGTTGTCGTCGTCGTGGCCGGCCTCGACGATATCGCCGGGACGCACGGCGAGGCGGCGCAGAAGGATGAAGGCGAGTATCACCCCGACCACTCCGAGGGGATAGGTGACGGCACAGCTGAGGGCGGCGCCGTTGGCCGACATGCCGAGCTGCGTGAGGGCCTGCTGGGCGGCGCCGAGGGCGGGTGTGTTGGTAGTGGCGCCGCTGAGGATCCCCACCATGTCGCTCATCGGTATCTGCATCAGATAGCTGAGACCTACGGCCACAAGTGTGCCCACCACCACGAGCGCCATGCCGATGCCGTTGAGCAGCACGCCGCCGGTGCGGAATGAGCTGAAGAAGCCGGGGCCTACCTTGAGGCCGAGTTCATACACGAAGAGCACCAGTCCGAAGCTCTCGGCAAATGTGAGCATCGCGGGGTCAATCTTCAATCCGAGATGCCCGGCGAGGATGCCGACGAAGAATACCCACGTCACACCCAGCGAGACTCCCCGCACCTTAAGTTTCCCGAGGGCCAGACCTACCGCCACTATCAGCGACAGCACCACCAGCGCCTGCAATGCGCTCTGCTCAAAGAGCAAACTCTTTATCCACATATATTGACTTTTACCTGTAGTACTTGCCGACCCTGCGGCATAGCCATCCGCTGACAGCTGCGCATACCCGCGGGCCGGGAAATGCAAAATTACAACTCTTTTGCTTTCCAGCCAATCTTTTCAGCTTTTTTATAATCCACAATAAACGATTCGGCACGTTTTTTGCGTTAATAAGTTGACCTTTATTACGCAGTGACTGGTCAGGAATGATGAGTGACTGCCAAATCTTTTTCCTACGCTTAATGAAGAATCTTTTTGCTTCGTCAGTTATGGCTATCTCACTCCTGACAGCCGCCGCGGCTCTCTCGCCGGGCCTGACCATGGCGCAGTCGGCTTTCGACGCGCAGTTCGTGACCTATCCCACCTATTCGGGCGATGACCTGGAACTTCTGGTCGATGAGTCCGGCACCCACTTCCGCCTCTGGAGCCCGAAGGCGCAGCAGGCTGAGGTGAACCTCTACGACGACGGCCACACCGGCAAACCATATGCCACTCTGCCGATGACTTTCGATGCAGCCACCGGCACATGGAGCGCGGCTGTGCCTGAGAAACTCTACGGTAAGTTCTATACCTTCCGCGTGCGCCAGAATGACAAGTGGCTCGATGAGACTCCGGGTGTATGGGCTAAGGCTGTGGGCATCAACGGCAAGCGCGCTGCCATCATAGATATGGCGGCCACCAACCCCGAACACTGGTGCTGCGACCGCGGCCCGGAGGTGAAGAATTTCTCGGATGTGATTGTATATGAGATGCACCACCGCGATATGTCGATGTCGCCCACTTCGGGTATCGCCAACAAGGGTAAGTTCCTGGCTCTGACCGAGCATGGCACAACCTCGCCCGAGGGTCTGGCCACAGGCATCGACCATCTTAAGGAGCTGGGTGTGACGCATGTGCATATTCTCCCCTCTTACGACTATAATTCGGTGGATGAGGCCAACCTGCCGCTCAACCAGTATAACTGGGGATATGACCCGCAGAACTATAACGCGCCTGAGGGCTCGTACTCGACCAACCCCTCTGACCCGGCTACACGTGTGCGTGAGATGAAGCAGATGGTGAAGGCTCTGCACGATGCAGGCATCGGCGTGATTATGGATGTGGTGTATAACCACACTGCTGAGAACGATGGCTCTAACTTCGAACTCACCGCTCCGGGCTACTACCACCGCCATTGGGACGATGGCCGCTATTCTGACGCTTCGGGCTGCGGCAACGAGACGGCTTCCGACCGCCAGCAGATGCGCGATTATATCATCAATTCCGTAAAGTATTGGGCTGATGAGTATCATATCGATGGCTTCCGATTCGACCTCATGGCTATCCACGACACCGAGACAATGAATGAGGTGGCGGCTGAGCTGAAGAAGCTGAATCCGTCGCTGTTCGTATATGGCGAGGGATGGACAGCGGGTGATTCGCCGCTGGCTATCGAACGCCGCGCGCTTAAGGAGAATGTGAGCGCCATGAAGGATATCGCCGTATTCTCTGATGATATCCGCGATGCTGTGAAGGGGCATTATTCTAATGCCGAGGACCGCGGTTTCGCCACCGGCAAACCTGGTAATGAGGAGACTGTGAAGATCGGCATAGTGGCTGCCACACCCCACCCGCAGGTGAATTTCGCCAAGGGCAACAATTCAAAGTTCCCCTATGCGCAGTCGCCTGAGATGATCGTGAACTACGTGAGCTGCCACGACGACCTGACTCTGACCGACAAGCTGCGCAAGTCGATGCCGGAGGCCTCTGACTCTGTGCGCCAGGCCGCTGCCAAACTGGCCCAGACCATCGTCTTCACCTCGCAGGGCACACCCTTCATGTTTGCCGGCGAGGAGGTGTTCCGGGATAAGAAGGGGGTGCATAATTCCTACAACTCTCCCGACTCCATCAATGCCATCGACTGGACTCTGAAGGCGCGCAACATCGACCTCTTCAACTACTACAAGGGGCTGACAGCACTGCGCAAGGCGCATCCGGCATTCCGCATGACATCGGCCGAACAGATTGCGAAGCATCTGGTATTTGACAAGATTGACTCTGCCAAGCAGCCCAACCTCATCTCTTATTCGCTTAAGGATAACGCCAATGGCGATGCCTGGAAGGAGATCAAGGTAATCTTCAACGGTGCTGCCGAGCCCCAGAGCATCAACATCCCGAAGGGTGACTGGCGCATAGTAGCCATCGACGGCAAGATTTCGCCCGACGCCGACTTAGGCGCCATGCAGGGCGGCAAGACCGCAATAGCCCCCTACTCCGCCCTGATCCTGGCCAAACTGAAATAACCCCCGGGCCTTCCCCGGGCCGCAACACCGTGTTGAGGGCGCAAGCCCGAAATCAGCAAGCCCGAAATCAGCAAGCCCGAAATTAGCAAGCCCGAAGGCCTAACATTTGCAGATTAAAGAAACTTTAGCTATCTTTGCATCTGCAAACCGCTCTCATAGTTCAATGGATAGAATAATGGATTCCGGTTCCATCGATTGGGGTTCGACTCCCCATGAGAGTACAAGCCTATAAACAAGCAAAAATCCCAAAGCCTGCCTAAGAGCAAAGCTTTGGGATTTTTGCATCTGCGCCCAGCCTGAGAGCTGAGCTTTGGCGACCAGCCTCAAGGCTGAACTTTGGGATTTTTGCATTTCTGCGCGTCGCCCGCTACCAGCTGATGGGCTCACGGCCATGCTCGACAAGATAGGCATTGGCACGGCTGAAGTGGTGGTTGCCGAAAAAGCCACGGTAGGCCGACAGGGGCGAAGGATGGGCGGAGGTGAGCACAAGATGGCGCCCTTCGTCGATAAGACTGCGCTTGCGCTGGGCGTCGCTCCCCCAGAGTATGAACACCAACCCCTCGCGCTGCGAGGAGAGCGCACGCACGGCGGCATCTGTGAGGCGCTCCCAGCCTATGCCGCTATGCGACTTGGGTTGGCCGGCTTTGACACTGAGCGAGGTGTTGAGCAGAAGCACCCCCTGGCGTGCCCAGCGGGTAAGGTCGCCATCGGCTGGCACAGGGGCTCCGGTGTCGGACTGAACCTCCGTCAGTATATTGCGCAATGAGGGGGGAAAGGGAACGCCCGGATTGACCGAGAAGGCCAACCCGTTGGCCTGCCCGGGTCCATGATAAGGGTCCTGCCCTATTATGACCACCTTGGTCTGATCAAATGGCGAGGCATCAAAGGCGGCAAAAATCTGACGCGCCGGGGGATACACCACCCCATGGGCGTAATCGGCGCGCACACGCTCGGTGAGCTGTCCGAAATATTCTTGGCTGAACTCTGAGGCCAGGGCCTGACGCCAGCCTGATTCGATATTTACATCTTCCGGTTTCATAGTGGATAGGAATCTTAGGACTGATTTAAACTATTCTCAAGGATTGTCATTGAAAAATCTCTCCATTTTATAGTTCTCGTAAAAAGTTCAAATCAGTTCTTAATCATAATATGGGGGCGAAGAGCCGGATAAGGCTCTCGAGCATGCGTTGGGGGAGCGGACGCGATTTCCATTGCGAGTATTTGAGCTTGTCGCATTGCTTGAGGTCGGCAAAGAAGATATCGCGCATACGTGCATTCACCTCGGCATCATAGATGAGGAGATTGGCTTCGAAGTTGTTTTCAAATGACCGGAAATCGAAGTTGGTGCTTCCGGCTGTGCAGAATGTGTGGTCGATGGTCATGGCTTTGGCATGAAGCATGCCGGGACGGTAGCGGTAGACCTTGATGCCCGCCTTGAGACAACGGGTGACATAGCTGTATGTAGCCAGTTGCAGCAACTTCGAGTCTGACCGCGAGGGTATCATTATCCTGACATCGACCTTGGCGAGGGCGGCAGCCTCGAGAGCGTTGAGCAGCGTGTCGGTGGGCAGGAAGTAGGGGGTCTGGATATATATCGATTTCTTGGCCATGGAGATGGCTTTCAAGAAACATTTGGCGAGATTGTGCCAACTGTCGACCGGACCCGACGTGACGAGCTGCATGGCGCAGTCGTTGCGCAGCGGATTGCGCGGCACCTTGAGGCGCAGCGACATGTCGGGCGATTTGAGGAAGTACCAGTCTACGGCAAATGAGAAGATTAGCGATTGCACGATATCCCCCTGAAGCCTGAAGTGGGTGTCGCGCCATTCTGAGCCATCCTTCATACCCTTGACATAGCGGTCGGCGATGTTCATGCCGCCGATGTAGGCTATGCGGTTGTCGATGACCACTATCTTGCGGTGATTGCGCCAGTTGATGCGGTTGGCGAGCTGCGGGAAGGTGACCCGGAAGAAGGGGTGGGTGTCGACGCCGCCACGCTGCATGCGGCGGAAGAATTTGTTGGATGACGAGAAACTCCCGACATGGTCGTAGATCACCTTCACCGCCACCCCTTCGGAGGCTTTGCGAATAAGCAGGTCTGAGATCTGACGCCCGAGGGAATCGTCGCTGAAGATGTAGTATTGCACGTAGATTGTCTCACGTGCCTCTTCGAGATCGCGGATGAGGGAGCGGAATTTATGGGTGCCGTCGATGAAGATTTCGACGCTGTTGTTGACTGTAAGCGGTGCATGCGTGAGCGAATGGGCGAGCTTTACGAGCTGGCAGGCATCAGGCGAGAGGTCGAGCGAGTCGAGCTCTACCGACCGCGAGGCTACCAGATGCAGCAGCTTGCGCTTGTTGTGGCGCGAAATCATATGCTTACCCTTGAGGCTACGACCGAAGAAGAGATAGAACACCACCCCGGCCACCGGCAACGCCAGAAGCGCAATGACCCAGGCAAGCGAGCGGATGGGGTTGCGGTTCTCGGAGAGCACCACCACCACACAGCTCACCACCAACGTAAAATAGGCCAGCACTGCTGAGGCCACGGCCCATGAAGAGATCACGATCATTCCTTCGGTCATATCTTTATAACGTTGTTTATCGGGTGTTCGGATATGTAAGCCTATAAAAATCTGCATCTGCAACTGTGGCGGCCGAATGCCACCACCAAAGCCAGTGAGTAAGGCTCAAAAATTAAGCAGTTGCTAATTTCTGAGAGATGCCAACAAACAGAACTCTATACCATATATCATTATAGATAAGCCACTTACAAACACAATACCACTTGACATAGGTACAAAAAAAATATGAGATAATTTTTCAATCACCTCATACTCTTGGCTTAACTAAATAAATTCTTACATGCTAGGTTCATAGGCTTTTTCCTATTGCAAAGGTATACATTTTATGGGGTCCTGTCAAGAGGCAGAGTGTTAATTATCGTTAAAAACAGTATATTCATCATAGTTTCTCTTTCTGGCGCAGGTATTCGCGGGCGGTGAAGGCGAGTTCGTCGTACCATTCCTTGCCAAACCGGCGCGTCAGGGGCTCCTGAAGAAACTCGAATGCGCGGATATTCTTTGCTCGGCCCATCACCTCGGCTCCTTTGCAGATTTTCCAGCGGTGATAGTTGACGGCGGTGAAGCCGTCGTATTCCTTGACTCTGACGGGATATAACGCACAGCTTACGGGTTTGAAGAAGTCGGTCTCACCTTCGCGTCTTGCCTTCTCAAGGGCGCAGAGGCATACCCCACCCTCGCCGAATGTGGTGAAGACACAGTTGGCGCCATCCACAAGCTGGGTGACGAGGTCGCCATCTTCATCAATATAGCTGACCCCTTCGCGCTCCACCACCTCGCGGGCTTTGGGCGAGAGATATGGCTTTATGCGGGGCAGAAGGCGACGCAGTTCTTCGGCTTCGGCCTCGGTGAGGGGTGCGCCGGCATCCCCTTCGATGCAGCATTCGCCAAGGCAGTCATCGAGATTGCAATGAAAGTAGCGCTCCACGACATCGAGCGATACGAGTATATCCTTTCCTATTTCAAGCATGGTGTATGTAAGAATCCAGAAGATGTTATTGAAGTTGTACTCATGGGGTGGCCACGATTGTGGCCACGGCGAGCAGACGGTCGGCGCGCGCGCCGGGCTCACGAAGGTAGACGCTGACGTTGTATTCGTTGACTGTCTCGTAGTGATTACCTTCGATGAGACTCTCGTCGGCGCCCGCTAACTGACGCCCGGCGGCATCGCGCTGCACTGCATTGCCTCCTATATTATAAGGAGTGGCCGCGCTGAGCGACTCGGCGTCCGACTTACGGCGCACTACATATTGATAGTTGTATGAGCCTTGTTTGAGGGGGATATCGAGTCGGTAGAGGCCTGCGGTGCGGTCGTAGGTCATTCGGTTGACATCGGTGTATCCGCGCAATGCCAGCTCTCCTTCCACATAGACGTCGCCATCCATTATCTCGGGATAGTCGAGCGTGAAGTGGGTCATGATATAGTCGGCTCCGAGGTCGGGGTCGGTGGCATTGTACTCATCTATCTTATAACGTCCGCGTTGGGTGCTGTCGTATACGTAGCCGCGCCCTGCCCGCTCTGCATCGACGGCGATGTAGGCGTGATACATCGGGTCGGCATATCTGACCGAGTCGACATGCATGCCGGGATAATCGGAGCGCACTGTCTCAAAACGCCGGTATTCATTGCCGGCGTTGAATATGAGCTGCGGCAGATGCTCATATATGGCGCGGTCACCCTCCACGCGCTGGGGATGCTCGATGATGCGGCGTGTGTCGGGGCGACCGTTGCGCATCACCTCTATGATGAGGTCGGTATAGGGATTACGCACCACTTCGGATGTGCTCCCCACGGCCAATGTGAGCTGTTGCGATGTGTCGTTGAAGCCGCGGTCGGTGCGTCCATCGGCGCGTCCGGACACGCCGACATTGTTTTCGGCCACCTGAAACCGCATCTGGAGCAGCACGCGATCAGGGTCCTCTTCGTCGTAGACCTGCCACACGTAATTGCCCGACACAAGTGGCTGCAGCCCGCTTTCGGGGCCGATGACATAGCGGTAGTTGACGTAGTGCACGTAAGTGTTGCGCGAGTAGCCGAAGTCTTCAAGCTGGTCTTCGTTGAAGCCGTCTACATATTCCGACTCCACAAGGCGCGAGGGCTGCCAGTCGGCGTTGCAATGCAGCAGGCGGCAGCGCAGATAGCGACGGTCGTCGGCAATCTCGTCAAAGGAGAATATCAGTTCGTCGCCTGCGCCGATGCGCATCAGCGGTGTGTCCATCAGGTTGCCATTGCGCGTGACGGTGAGTGTGCGGAACATCGGGTCGAATGTCGCACTCTCCGTAAGTTCGGCGGCGATGGCCTTAAATCCTGCCATAGCCGACAGGAGCATTATGGCCATGAGTTTACGCATTCTCCGGAAGCTGGCTAAAGTAGTCGTGAAGTATCTCTACGCCCTGGGCCACAAGGTCGTTGCAGGGGCGGACTCCGGGCTGCGATTTGAGGTCGGCACATCTTACGCGGCCGTCATTGTCTGCGGCGAACCGGGCGGTGAGTTCGCGGCTGCATTTGCCAGCAAAGGCTTTTGCCGAGGGGTCGGCCGAGCGCAGTGCTCCCTGGGCCAGCGCCATGGCATTGACCACACCGCACACCTCGCCACAGCCAAGTCCGGTGCCAAGCCCGGATGTGAGGCGTGCCAGCATGTCGGAGTCAAGGCCCGTCACATCATCAAACACCATTATCGTGCTCTGCGCACAATTATAGCCGCGCCGACGCAACTCCATGGCCTCGGCCTTTCTCTCTTCAAGTGTCTTCTTCATATCGGTTTCTTCCAAAATCAGTAAGAGTATAAGCACCTCTTCAAGCTATCTATCCCTAAAATGCCTAATATCAATTAATTTAGAGACACTTGCAGATAATTTGGAGATACTTGCAATCTATATTTAATCATAAAGGAGCGCTCCGCAACAGATGGGGAACGCTCCTTTATATCTAATTGAATGGGATTTCATTTATCGGCCGGTGAGGCTATGAAATTCATCATGCCACCGGCATCATCAGCTCAAGCTGCAGATTACTCAGCTGCCGGAGCCTCAGCAGCGGGAGTTTCGGCTGCGGGAGCCTCGGCTGCCGGAGCGGCTGCCTTCTTGCTGCGTGAGCGGCGTGTAGCCTTGGCTTTCTTCTCGCCGGCTGCCTCGAGCATGTTCTCGTTGAAGTCCACGAACTCGATCATGCAGACCTCAGCGTTGTCGCCAAGACGATGACCGGTCTTAAGGATACGCAGGTAGCCACCGGGACGCGCTGCAACCTTGTCGGCGATGGGGCCGAAAAGTTCCTTGACAGCATCCTTGTTCTGGAGGTAGCTGAAGACGAGGCGACGGTTAGCCATGTCGTCTTTCTTGCAACGTGTGATGATGGGCTCGGCGAATACACGGAGCGCCTTAGCCTTAGCCACAGTGGTGAAGATGCGCTTGTGCATGATCAGCGAGATGGCCATGTTGCTGAGCAACGCCTCGCGATGACCCTTCTTGCGGCTGAGATGATTGAATTTTTTGTTATGTCTCATCGCTGTTTAGTCTTTGTCTAATTTATATTTTGAGATGTCCATCCCGAAAGAGAGGTTCAGATTAGCCAGAAGCTCATCAAGCTCGGTGAGCGACTTGCGGCCGAAGTTGCGGAATTTAAGAAGGTCATTCTTATTGAACACCACAAGTTCGACGAGAGTCTCCACCTCGGCGCTCTTCAAGCAGTTGAGCGCGCGCACGCTAAGATCCATGTCAGAGAGTTTGGTCTTGAGCAATTGACGCATGTGGAGCACCTCCTCATCGAATTCCTCTGAGTCTACGTCAGCCGGAGCCTCGAGGGTCATCTTCTCGTCAGAGAAGAGCATGAAGTGGTGGATAAGGATCTTGGCTGCCTCCTTAAGAGCATCTTTCGGGTGAATAGAGCCATCGGTGGTGACTTCGAGTATGAGCTTTTCGTAGTCGGTCTTTTGCTCCACGCGGAAGTTCTCGATGGTGTATTTCACATTCTTGATCGGGGTGTAGATTGAATCGATAGCGATCACACCGGGATCACCGGCGCCGATCATCTCGCGATTCTCATCAGCTGATACCCAGCCGCGGCCCTTATTGATTGTGAACTCCAACTTGAAACTTGCCTTGGGATCCAGATGGCAGATTACCAAATCCGGATTGAGGACCTCGAAGCCCGTAAGCACCTTACCCAAGTCGCCGGCTTTGAACACCTCTGTGCCTGACACCTCCACAACGGCCTGTTCGGCCTCGATGTCGAGTGTCAGCTGCTTGAAACGTACTTGTTTGAAGTTGAGGATCATGTTGATCACATCCTCTTTCACACCGGGGATGGTGTCCAGCTCATGTGCTACGCCATCAATCTTGATGGAGTTGATGGCGAAACCGCCGAGCGACGACAGAAGTATTCTGCGAAGGGCGTTGCCGATGGTCTGGCCATATCCGGGCTCAAGCGGACGGAATTCAAACTTGCCGAATGAATTGCTGTCCTCAAGCACGCTGACCTGTTCAGGCTTTTGAAATGCTAAAATTGGCATGGGTCTCTATTGTTTATTATTTAGAATACAACTCGACAATCAACTGTTCCTTAATTGTCTCGGGGATATCCTCACGGGTGGGCACGTGGAGGAAGCGGCCTGACTTGGCGCTCTCATCCCACTCGATCCAGGGATATTTGCTGTGGTTGAAGCCTGCGAGTGCGTCGGCGATAACCTCAAGCGACTTTGACTTCTCACGCACGCCGATCACATCGCCGGGCTTTACGTGATAGGAAGCGATGTTGACAACCTGACCGTTGACAGTGATGTGCTTGTGGAGCACGAGCTGACGGGCAGCCGGACGGCTGGGAGCGATGCCCAGACGGTATACCACATTGTCAAGGCGGCTTTCGAGAAGCTGCAGAAGCACCTCACCGGTGATGCCCTTTGTGCGGGCCGCCTTCTCGAAGAGATTGCGGAACTGACGCTCGAGCACGCCGTAGGTGTATTTGGCTTTCTGCTTCTCACGGAGCTGGATGCCGTACTCCGATGTCTTGCGACGACGGTTCACACCATGCTGGCCCGGGGGATAGTTCTTCTTAGCCAGCACTTTGTCATCGCCGAAGATGGCCTCGCCGAATTTACGGGCGATTTTTGATTTAGGACCTGTGTATCTTGCCATTTTTGATTATTCTTTATTTAAGCTTCAGCCCGGGGGATACCCGTGAGTCGGTCTATACCCACCACCTTTTGTCCCGCCGGAGTGCCTGCCGGACTCCGGAGCCGCCGTTAGCGCAGCCGCGACTATCGAGAGAAAGTTACTTATCGAACATCGTGTCTCAACGTCGATTGGTGTATGTTGGTATATTGTGTAGAAGCATCAATTGTTCGGGATAGTCTATTCGCATTCCGGCGTCTCCTCAGGCCGACTCGTGCCGGCCAGTCCGGGGATCACATCCTATGGTGCTTCGGGCCTTGGGGTGAGACTGAGATTGACTCAGACTGAGGCTTGGGTTGAGATGAATTGAGTCAGTTTATAATAACACGATTATTACACTCTTCTTCTCTTGGGAGGACGGCAACCGTTGTGGGGCAGCGGAGTAACGTCTACGATCTCCACTACTTCGATGCCGGCACCGTGCACGGTGCGGATTGCAGACTCACGTCCGTTGCCGGGACCCTTCACGTAGGCTTTCACCTTGCGCAGACCGAGGTCGTAGGCCACTTTGGCGCAATCCTGGGCTGCCATCTGGGCTGCGTAGGGAGTGTTCTTCTTCGAACCACGGAATCCCATCTTGCCTGCAGATGACCATGAGATGACCTGGCCCTCGCTGTTGGCCAGACACACGATGATGTTGTTGAAAGAGCTATGCACGTGAAGCTGACCCATTGCGTCAACCTTGACATTTCTCTTTTTAGCTGCGACTGTCTTCTTTGCCATGTCTTAGTATTATTTAGTAGCTTTCTTCTTGTTAGCAACTGTTTTCTTACGACCCTTGCGTGTGCGGGCGTTGTTCTTGGTGCTCTGACCGCGCACGGGAAGACCGATACGGTGACGGATGCCACGGTAGCAGCCGATATCCATCAGGCGCTTGATGTTGAGCTGGATCTCTGTGCGGAGATCACCCTCCACCTTATACTCGCTCTGGATTACTTCGCGCACTGCAGCTGCCTGGTCGTCGGTCCAGTCCTTGACTTTGATGTCATGGTCAACGCCGGCTTTGCTCAAAATTGTGTTGGCTGCACTGCGGCCGATTCCAAAGATATATGTCAAGGCGATCTCGCCTCGTTTGTTCTGCGGCAAATCTACGCCGACTATTCTTACTGCCATATTTCTATGTTGGATTTTTTAGCAAAGTTGATTATTTAGCCCTGACGTTGTTTCAACTTCGGGTTCTTCTTGTTGATTACATAAAGTCTCCCCTTGCGGCGTACGATCTTGCTGTCCGGGGTGCGCTTTTTGATTGATGCTCTAACTTTCATATCTTTATCGTTGGGGTTATTTGTATCTGAAAGCGATTCTCCCCTTGCTCAAGTCGTAGGGCGACATCTCGACCCTTACCTTATCGCCGGGAAGTATCTTGATGTAGTGCATTCTCATCTTGCCCGATATGTGAGCGGTGATCTCATGGCCGTTTTCGAGTTCTACTTTGAACATCGCGTTCGACAATGCTTCGAGAATGACGCCATCCTGTTCGATTGCAGCTTGTTTTGCCATAAATTTTAGGTTACGTAGTTAAGTGTTACGCAGTGTTGCGACTCTGTGCTCTGACGGTGGATTCTGCCCTGAGGCCGTCTTCACTCGCCGGCGGCTGAGTCTGAAATCTCTGTGTTCTCTTGCTTCGGCGCCGGTATGCCGCGGGTGACATCTTTGTCGCCAAGTGCCTCTTCGATATATCTGAACGTTGTCAGTATCTCGGGCTCATCGGGAGTGATAAGAAGTGTGTGCTCGAAGTGGGCCGAGGGCTTGCGGTCGCGGGTGCGGCACTGCCAGCCGTCGCGCTCGATCACTATGTTCTTGCTCCCCATGTTGATCATGGGCTCAATGCAGATGAGCATCCCGGGGCGAAGCACAGGGCCTGTGCCGCGGCGTCCGTAATTGGGCACCTCCGGATCCTCATGCATGCTCTTGCCTATGCCATGGCCGCACATCTCGCGCACCACGCTGTAGCCGGCATGTTCGCAATATCTCTGCACAGCATTGGCGATGTCGCCCACACGCTTGCCGCCACGCGCGGCATCTATGCCCACGTAAAGCGACTCCTTGGTGACACGAAGCAGCCGGGCAGTGGCCTCGGCTATCTCGCCCACACCGAATGTGTAGCAGCTGTCGCCATGATAGCCATCGAGCTCAACGACACAGTCGGTGCCCACGATGTCGCCCTCCTTGAGCACATAGCCCGAGGGGAAACCGTGCACCACTGTCTCGTTGACCTCTATGCAGAGCGTACCCGGGAAACCGCCATAACCCAAGCAAGCGGGTCTACCCCCGTTGTCGAGGATAAACTCACGTGCTATGGTGTCAAGACGCTGCGTGGTGACGCCGGGGGCAATCCACTTGGCCACCTCGCCCAATGTGCGGCTCACGAGATCGCTCGCGCGACGCACTTTCTCGATTTCTTCGGGTGTCTTGAGATAGATCATTTCTAATTTACGTTACTCTACGAGTTGCAAACGATTAAAATGCCCGGTTGCCTGTGGTGCGACCCTGGATGCGGCCCTCTTTCATCAGGCCGTCGTAGTGACGCATCAGAAGGTGACCCTCGATGATTCGGAGTGTGTCGAGAATGACACCCACCAGAATCAGCAACGATGTGCCTCCGAAGAACTGGGCGAAGCTTCTGTTAAGACCGCATACATATGCTATGGCCGGGAGAATGGCCACGATGCCGAGGAAGATTGATCCGGGCAGCGTGATGCGCGACATGATTGAGTCGAGATAGTCGACTGTCGGCTTGCCGGGCTTCACACCGGGTATGAAGCCGTTGTTGCGCTTCATGTCCTCTGCCATCTGGGCCGGACGCACTGTGATTGCGGTATAGAAGTAGGTGAACGCTACAATCATCAGGAAGTAGATGATGTTGTATGTCCAGCCATACATGTCAGTCAGGGAACCCAGGATGCCGCTGTGCTCGGTCGAGAAACCGGCCAGTGTCACCGGGATAAACATGATTGCCTGGGCGAAGATGATGGGCATCACGCCGGCAGCATTCACTTTCAGCGGGATATACTGACGGGCGCCGCCATACTGCTTGTTGCCAACAACTTTCTTGGCGTACTGCACAGGCACTTTGCGGGTGCCCTGCACGAGCAGCACGGCTCCGGCAATCACAGCCAGCAGGATCACAATCTCCACGAGGAAGAGCACCAGGCCGCCACCTGCCGAGTTGAGCAGGCGCGAGGTGAACTCCTGGAAGAATGCCTCAGGCAGACGCGCGATGATACCGATAAGGATGATGAACGATATGCCATTGCCCACACCCTTCTGGTCGATACGCTCGCCGAGCCACATGATGAACATCGAGCCGGCTGCCAGCACGATTGTCATGAAGGCCACAGTCCAGAAGCTCATGTCGACATAGCCGCCGGCTGCCTGCACCTGATAGCGCAGGTTCATCAGATAGGCCGGACCCTGCAGAAGCAGAATCAGGACTGTCAGATAGCGGGTGTACTGATTGAGCTTCATGCGTCCGCTTTCGCCCTCGCGCTGCATCTTCTGGAATGCAGGGAGCACCATGCCGAGAAGCTGTATCACGATTGAAGCCGTGATATAGGGCATAATGCCGAGTGCGAAAATCGAAGCCTGTGAGAATGCACCGCCCGAGAACATGTCGAGCAGCTGCATCAGGCCATCGGAGGTGAAGTTCTGCAGTGCCATCAGCGAGTCGGGATTAATGCCCGGCAGCACTACATAGCACCCGAAGCGATAGATAATCACCAGCAGCAGGGTCACCCCTATGCGATGGCGAAGATCCTCAACGCTCCAGATATTTTTGATTGTCTGAGTAAATCCCATTTTAGAAAATTATTTTTTGATTACGCTTCCGCCGGCAGCCTGGATTGCCTCCTCTGCCTTCTTTGAGAAAGCATCGGCCTCGACTTCAATTTTGCGCGTCAGAGCGCCATTGCCGAGCACCTTGACAAGGCAGTTCTTGGCCACGAGGCCGGCTGCGCGAAGATCCTCAACTGTGATACGGTTGAGTTCTTTGGCTGCTGCCAGTGCCTCGAGGGCGTCAAGATTGATGGCTTTGTACTCCTTGCGGCTGATATTCTTGAAGCCGAACTTAGGCACACGGCGCTGAAGAGGCATCTGGCCACCTTCGAAGCCGATCTTGCGGCTATAGCCTGAACGTGATTTTGCGCCTTTGTGACCGCGGGTCGATGTGCCGCCGTAACCGCTGCCCGGGCCGCGGCCCACGCGTTTGTTGCTCTTGTTGCTGCCCGGTGCGGGTTGAAGATTATGAAGTTCCATTGTTGTATGTGCAGTTTAAGATTTTAGAGTTTTGCCACTTCTACCAGGTGACTCACAGCCTTTACCATGCCGCGAATCGACGCATTGTCTTCATGCACCACTGTGTGGTTCATTTTCTTGAGGCCGAGTGCGTCGAGAGTGCGCTTCTGCACTGCCGGGCAGTTGATACGGCTCTTGATCTGTTTGATTGCTATCTGTGCCATTGTCTCTAATCTTATTTGCCGTTAAACACTTTCTCTACCGAGATGCCACGTGCTGCGGCGATCTGAGCCGGTGAGCGAAGCTCGCCGAGAGCCTCGATTGTGGCCTTCACGAGGTTGTGGGGGTTGGATGAACCCTTTGATTTTGCAAGCACGTCGGTGATGCCTACGCTCTCAAGCACGGCACGCATTGCGCCACCGGCCTTCACTCCTGTACCCTCAGATGCGGGCTTGAGGAAGATGCGTGAGCCACCGAACTTGGCGCTCTGCTCGTGAGGAATTGTGCCTTTGTGGATGGGCACACGGATGAGGTTCTTCTTCGCAGTCTCAACGCCCTTGGCGATGGCTGCCTGAACTTCGTTGGCCTTGCCGAGGCCCCAGCCGATCACGCCGTCTTCATTGCCGACTACGACGATGGCTGCAAAGCTGAAAGCACGTCCGCCCTTGGTGACTTTTGTCACACGGTTGATGGCCACAAGACGGTCTTTCAATTCCAAATCATTAGTGGATTTAACTCTATTGTTCTTAGCCATGATTTCTTTTAAAATTTAAGACCGGCCTCGCGTGCTGCGTCAGCCAATGATTTTACTCTGCCGTGGAAAAGATAGCCGTTACGGTCGAATACCACGGTTGTGACACCCTTCTCGAGAGCCTTGCGGGCGATCTCCGCGCCTACCTTGGCTGCTACCTCGCTCTTTGTGCCACCTTCGAGGCCCTTTGATGAGGCTGCTACGATTGTCACACCTGCCAGGTCGTCGATCACCTGTGCGTAGATGCCCTTGTTTGAACGGAAGACACTCATGCGCGGACGCTCGGCAGTGCCTGAGATTTTGCCGCGGATACGGGTCTTGATTTTATTTCTTCTATCTATTTTAGATACCATTTCTGTCCTGATTTAATTATTTCGCGTTAGCTGACTTGCCGGACTTGCGGCGGATAATCTCACCTACGAACTTGATACCCTTGCCCTTGTAGGGTTCCGGCTTGCGCAGTGAACGAATCTTGGCGCATACCTGGCCGAGAAGCTGCTTGTCGGAGCTCTCGAGGATAATCAGCGGGTTCTTGTTACGCTCTGACTTGGCCTCCACCTTGATCTCCTTGGGGAGCTTGATGAAGATAGCGTGTGAGAAACCGAGTGCAAGTTCGAGCACCTGGCCTGTGGATGTGGCGCGGTAACCTACGCCTACGAGCTCCATCTCTTTCTTGTAGCCCTCCGACACACCTACCACCATGTTGTGGATAAGCGCACGGTAGAGACCATGCATCGAACGATTCTCGCGCTCGTCATCAGGACGTGTAACCACTACGTGGCCATCCTCGATTGCTACGTGGATATTGGGATTGATCTCCTGCGACAGCTCACCCTTGGGGCCTTTTACTGTCACTACGTTTCCATTTACCTGGACTGTTACGCCGGCAGGTATCTCGATCGGGGCTTTACCTATTCTTGACATATCAGATACCTCCTATTAATATACGTAACACAATACTTCGCCGCCGATCTTCTTCTCTTTGGCTTCCTTGTTGGTCATAACACCCTGCGATGTGCTGAGGATGGCGATGCCGAGGCCGTTGAGCACACGGGGCATCTCTTTGTAGCCGGTGTACTGGCGAAGACCCGGACGCGACACGCGATGAAGGTTCTTGATCGCGCTTACTTTCTCGATCGGATCATACTTGAGGGCGATCTTGATAGTGCCCTGCGGATTCTGGCCCTCCTCAAACTTGTAGTTCAGGATGTAGCCCTGGTCGAAGAGGATTTTTGTGATCTCTCTCTTCATCTTTGATGAGGGAACCTCAACCACGCGGTGTCCGGCGTGGATGGCGTTTCTCAATCTAGTCAGATAATCTGCTATTGGATCAGTCATTGTTTTGGTTGTTAAATTGATTCAGATATACTGAACAATATTTAATACTCTCATGTGTCTAAGGGCCTATTGCCAAGGCACGCCTCGCCAATAAGCTCAAAAACTTTGCAAAGATAATCTGAATTTCCGATATATCAAAATTTTACGCTGTGAATCTATGCAAATTAACCTATTTTTCATCTCATTCTGCGCCGCCCGGGGCCACGCGGCTGAATTTTTGCCTGTAAACGATGATTCCCGCCTGCCGCCCTGCATTTCTCTGCAGGGCGACGGCGGGAATCATATATGTCGTGATCATCAGCCTGGCCGGGCCATTCGCGATGAATGGCGACTCAGGAGCCGATGAGTTTTGCGCGGATTACCAGCTTGCTTTCTTCACACCGGGGATCAGACCGGCAGAAGCCATCTCGCGGAACTGGATACGCGAGATACCGAACTGACGCATGTAGCCTTTCGGACGGCCAGTGAGCTCGCAACGATTGTGCAGGCGCACCTTTGATGCGTTCTTGGGGAGCTTCTGGAGCTTGGTGAGGGCCTCGTAGTCGATGTTGCCTTCAGCGTCAGCGAGAGCTGCTTTCTTGAGAGCGGCTTTCTTGGCGGCATATTTTGCCACCATCTTCTGGCGCTTCACCTCGCGGGCTTTCATTGATTCTTTTGCCATATCTCGATATTATTTTTCGTGTTTGAAGGGAAGACCGAATTTCTTGAGAAGAGCGAAACCCTCTTCGTCAGTGGGTGCTGAAGTCACGAATGTGATGTTCATACCCTGAAGCTTCGGCACATTGTCGATGTTGATCTCGGGGAAGATAATCTGCTCGGTGATGCCCAGTGTGTAGTTGCCACGGCCGTCGAGCTTGGAGTTGATGCCCTTGAAGTCGCGGATACGGGGTAGAGCCACCTTCACGAGACGCTCCAGAAATTCATACATCTTGTCCTTGCGCAGAGTCACCATCGCACCGATGGGCATCTTCTTACGCAGTTTGAAGTTCGAGATATCCTTCTTCGAGAGAGTCGGCACAGCCTTCTGACCGGTGATGGCAGTAAGCTCGTTGAGCGCTGTCTCGATGAGTTTCTTATCCTGTGTGGCAGCGCCGAGACCCTGGTTGATGACGATCTTCTCCAGGCGGGGCACCTGCATTACAGTGCTGTAGTTGAACTCCTTCTTGAGTTCAGGAACGATGCGTTCCTTATAGTCGTTGCCAAGTGTAGTGCTCATTACTTAATCTCCTCTCCTGATTTTTTAGCGATTCTTACGAGCTTGCCATCTTCGTTGAGCTTGCGGCCCACGCGGGTCGGCTTGCCCGACTTCGGATCAAGCGGGTTGATCTTTGAGATGTGAATGGGGGCTTCCATTTTCACGATGCCACCCTGGGGATATTTCGCATTGGGCTTCATGCTCTTGGAGATGATGTTGATGCCCTCCACGATGGCGCGCTGCTTTTTGGGCTGCACTTCGAGCACACGGCCGGTCTTACCCTTGTCGTCGCCTGAGTTGACATAGACCGTATCGCCCTTCTTGATATGTAATTTTGCCATTGTTTACTTGATTGTCTAATATTGGATATTAAAGCACTTCGGGAGCGAGCGACACAATCTTCATGTTGGTGGCGCGGAGCTCGCGGGCCACGGGGCCGAAGATACGGGTGCCACGCAGTTCGCCGGCATTATTGAGAAGGACGCATGCGTTGTCGTCGAATCGGATGTAGCTTCCATCAGGACGACGCACCTCTTTCTTGGTGCGCACTACCACAGCCTTGCTCACTGTGCCCTTCTTGACGTCAGATGAGGGGATGGTGCTCTTTACAGTAACTACGATGATATCGCCTACCGAAGCATAGCGGCGGCCGGTGCCACCGAGAACATGGATGCAGAGGGCTTCTTTGGCACCGCTGTTGTCTGCAACCGTCAAACGTGATTCAGTCTGGATCATAATTACTTAACTTTTTCGATGATTTCTACGAGTCTCCATCTCTTGGTCTTGCTCAGGGGGCGGGTCTCCATCAGACGCACTGTGTCGCCTACAGAGCACTCATTGTTTTCGTCATGAGCGTGGTATTTCTTTGTCTTGTTGACAAACTTACCGTAGATAGGGTGTTTCTCTTTCCACTTGATCTCGACCGTGATGGTCTTGTCGCACTTGTTGCTGGAAACGACCCCGATTCTTTCTTTTCTCAAATGTCTCTTTTCTTCCATTTTTTCAAAATACTTAATAGGGGTGGATTACTTGGAAGCTGCCTCAGCAATTTCCTTCTGACGCAACACGGTCTTCAAGCGTGCAATCTCCTTGCGATCTTTGGTGATCTTGGCGGGATTGTCGATGGGAGATATCGCGTGCGTTACTTTCAATTCACGATAAGCCTTCTCGGCGGCCTCGATGCTGGCGCGCAGTTCGGGAATGCTTAATTCCTTGATTTCTTCCTTTTTCATTGTTATTATTATTTATTTATCGGGAATGCACACACTTGCCACTTCACGCAGCAGTGCATGAAAACCCAATTCGGCCACAAAATTAATGCAAATATTTGATATTTCCGCGTTTTTAGGCGATTATTTGCATCCCACTACCCTCTTTTTCATCTATTTTAGGGTTCAGCCACATTTTTTTGATGCCTGAGGGGATAAAAGAGTTCGGGCGGCGAGGCAGGACAAGCCTGCCGCGCCACCCGAGATATTGCGGTCTTATTCTGCCTGAGGGTGCCTCTGAGGAGGCGTCAGGCATGAAGAATCAGACGTTCTGCGAGGGATCGTAGTCGCGGCGCACCACAAACTTAGTGATAACCGGGAGCTTCTGGGCAGCCAGACGGAGTGCCTCCTTGGCGATGTCGTAGCTTACGCCCTCAACCTCGATGAGGATGCGTCCGGGAGTCACGGGCGCAACGAAGCCTTCGGGGTTACCTTTACCTTTACCCATTCGCACCTCGGCAGGCTTCTTGGTGATAGGCTTGTCGGGGAAGATGCGGATCCAAATCTGACCCTGACGCTGCATGTAGCGGGTCACGGCGATACGGGCAGCCTCGATCTGACGGCCGGTGATCCATTTTGACTCGAGAGTCTTGATGCCGAACGACCCGAAAGCGAGCTGATTGCCACGCTGAGCCTCACCTTTCATGCGGCCCTTTTGCGAACGGCGGTATCTGGTTCTTTTAGGTTGTAACATGATTTATCTCTTTGGGGGGATTATTGACGATTGTTGTTTTTCTTGTTGCGGAAGCCACCCTTGCGGCCGGCGCCCTGCGGGCGAGCGGGCTCTTTGACACCGATGGCATAAGAGGGAGTGAGCTCCTTCTTGCCATAGATCTCACCGCGGCAGATCCAGACCTTCACACCGAGGATACCTACCTTGGTGAGAGCCTCGACCAGAGCGTAGTCGATGTCGGCACGGAGAGTGTGCAGCGGAGTGCGGCCCTCCTTGAACATCTCGGAGCGGGCGATTTCAGCGCCGTTCAGACGGCCTGACACCTGCACCTTGATACCCTCGGCGCCCATGCGCATTGTAGACTGGATAGCCATCTTGATGGCGCGGCGGTAAGCCACCTTGTTCTCAATCTGACGCGCGATGTTGCTTGCCACGATCTCTGCATCCAGCTCGGGGCGCTTGATCTCATAGATGTTGATCTGCACCTCTTTGCCGGTGATTTTCTTGAGTTCCTCCTTAAGAGCGTCAACATCCTTGCCGCCCTTGCCGATGATCATACCCGGGCGTGAAGTGCAGATAGTCACAGTGACCATCTTCAGAGTACGCTCGATGATGATGCGCGATACGCTTGCCTTTGCAAGACGAGTGCGGAGATACTTACGGATTTTAGAATCCTCGAGGAGGGTTTCGCCGTATTTCTTTCCGCCATACCAGTTTGAGTCCCAACCGCGGATTACGCCGAGACGGTTGCTGATCGGATTAACTTTCTGTCCCATCTTGCGAATTAGTCTTTATCGTTATTAATTGTGTCCACAAAGAGAGTCACGTGATTGGAGCGCTTGCGGATGCGGTAGCCGCGGCCCTGCGGGGCCGGACGCAGGCGCTTGAGCATCGGGGCGGCGTCTACGAAGATAGTCTTCACATAGAGCTCGCCGGCCTCAGCCTTGCGATCATTCTTCTGTTCCCAGTTGGCGATAGCCGAGCGGAGGAGTTTCTCCACGCGGTTAGAAGCCTCTTTATTTGAAAATTTAAGGATGCCGAGTGCCTTGAAGACCTCCTGACCGCGCACCATGTCAACGACGAGGCGCATCTTGCGGGGCGACGTGGGCACATTGCGGAGCTTGGCGAAGTATTCGCCTTTGCGGGCCTCCTTAATGGCGTCTGCTGAATTTCTTTTTCTTACACCCATTGTATTGTTATGCTTTTATTCTTTAGTGATTAGGGCCATTATTTCTTCTTGTTGCCGCCGTGGCCGCGGAATGTGCGGGTCGGAGCAAACTCCCCGAGCTTGTGGCCTACCATGTTCTCAGTCACATAGACGGGGATGAACTTGTTACCATTGTGCACTGCGAAAGTGTGGCCTACGAAGTCCGGAGAGATCATTGAGGCGCGGCTCCAGGTCTTGATCACAGACTTTTTGCCGCTTTCCTCCATTGCAGCCACTTTCTTTTCGAGCTTTACGCTGATAAATGGTCCTTTTTTAAGCGAACGACTCATAGTTGTCTTCTTTTATCAGATTTTATTTTTTTCTTCTTTCAATGATATACTTCGAAGAATGTTTCTTCGGCGAGCGAGTCTTCAGGCCCTTAGCGTAGAGACCTGTGCGTGAACGCGGGTGTCCACCGCTCTGACGGCCTTCACCACCACCCATCGGGTGATCGACAGGGTTCATTACCACACCACGGTTGTGGGGGCGACGGCCCTGCCAGCGGCTGCGGCCAGCCTTACCGCTTGACTCGAGTGAGTGCTCGCTGTTGCCAACGACGCCCACTGTAGCGCGGCATGAAAGAAGCACCTTGCGGGTTTCACCCGAAGGCAATTTGATAATCGCGTAGTCACCTTCGCGAGAAGTCAACTGAGCGAACGTGCCCGCAGAGCGTGCCATGCTGGCACCCTGACCGGGGCGGAGTTCGATACAATGGATCAGCGTACCTACGGGGATCTTAGCCAGAGGAAGCGAGTTGCCTACCTCAGGAGCTGCGTCGGGACCGCTCACCACTGTCTGACCTACCTCGAGACCATTGGGGGCAATCATGTATGCCTTCTGGCCATCGCTGTAGTAGAGAAGCGCGATGCGGGCGCTGCGGTTAGGATCATACTCGATGGTCTTCACCACTGCGGGTACACCGTCGTTAGTACGCTTGAAGTCGATGAGACGCAATTTTCTCTTATGGCCGCCGCCACGGTAGCGTGTGCTCAGGTGACCTGAGCTGTTGCGACCGCCGGTGCTGCGCTTGCCGACGATAAGAGATTTCTCTGGTGCGTTAGCAGTCGATTTGCGAACTTCCTGCTGGCCATCCTTATTGATGACCTGCTCTTCGCGTTTGAACACACCAATAATCTTGTGTCTTTGGCCCGGGGTTGTGGGCTTGAATTTTTTTACTGCCATTGGAACTTTTAAATATTGCTATAGTAATCGATCGATTGGCCCTCGGCTACTGTCACGTAAGCCTTCTTGAATGCGGGCTTTGAACCGCGCAGGAGGCCTGACTTGGTGTAGCGGGCCTTGCGCTTGCCTGCGTAGTTGCAAGTGTTCACACTCACTACGCGCACGTTGTAGAGTTTCTCGACAACGTCCTTGATCTGAAACTTGTTGGCGTCCGGAGACACAGCAAATGTGTAGCAGTTCTGCTTCTCGCTGTAGGCCGTAGCCTTCTCAGTCACGATAGGTCTGATCTCTATTTTCATTGTGTTGTTTCTCCTTCTGTTTAGAATTGGTTAAGGACTGCCACGCTGTCTTCTGTCACGAGGATGGCGTCAGTGTTGAGCACTGTGTAGGCGTTGAGGTCCATTGCACGCTGAAGAAGCGCGTTGGGCACGTTGCGCACCGAGAGAAGCACGTTGTCGTCCTTCTCGGGGAACACGAGGAGCACCTTCTTGTCGGCCACCTTGAAGTTCTTGGCGAGCTCCATGTAGCTCTTAGTGCGCGGAGCGTCGAACGAGAAGTTCTCTACCACAAAGATGCTGGGCACCTTCGAAGTCAGCGCGATGCGACGCGCCAGAGCCTTCTGCTTCTTGTTGAGCTTGCTGCGGTAGTCACGCGGACGCGGACCGAACACAGTGGCACCGCCACGCAGAAGCGGAGAGTTGATGTCGCCGCGACGTGCGCCGCCGCCACCCTTCTGACGGATCAGCTTGCGGGTCGAACCGCTGATTTCGCTGCGCTCCTTGCTCTTGTGGGTGCCCTGACGCTGGTTGCCAAGGTACTGCTTTACGTCGAGATAGAGGGTGTGCTCTGCATTACCCTCTGTAAGGTCGCGGCCAAACACTTCATCATTGAGGGTCACTTTGCGACCCGTATCTTCACCTTTGATGTTATATACTGCTACTTCCATTATTTCTCAACTAAAACGATTGAACCTTTAGGACCGGGGATGCTTCCCTTGATCATTAACAAATTGTGTTCCGGCAGAACTTTGATCACCTGGAGATTCTGTACAGTCACACGCTCATTGCCCATCTGGCCGGCCATGCGGAGACCTTTGAATACCTTTGCGGGATACGAGCAGGCGCCGATTGAACCCGGAGCACGAAGACGGTTGTGCTGACCGTGAGTGGCCTGGCCTACGCCGCCGAAGCCGTGGCGCTTAACCACGCCTTGGAAGCCTTTACCTTTGCTGGTGCCGACTACGTCAACAAATCCGCCCTCCTGGAACAGCTCTACAGTCAGAGTGTCTCCAAGTGCAGGCACAGTCTCGAAAGACTTGAACTCGGCCAAGTGGCGCTGCGGTGTTACTCCGGCTTTTGAGAAGTGACCTGCCTCAGCCTTGTTGGTGTGCTTCTCCTTCTTCTCCTGGAAGCCCACCTGTACAGCCTCATAGCCGTCAGTCTCTACAGTCTTGATCTGAGTAACCACACAAGGACCTACTTCGATAACAGTGCACGGCACGTTCTTGCCGTCGGCACTGAAAACGGATGTCATTCCGATTTTCTTTCCTAATAATCCTGGCATTTCTGGTTTGATATTGTGAAGCATTGCGAGTTGAATCCCGGGGTCAGCCCGGCCTTCCTCCACAAGAGGCTTCGGATTGTATTACTTGTTGTGTTGTGTTGTTGTGTTTGGGGATGATCCCTCCGATTCTCCCCTGCCCCGCCGGGGGGCAGGGGATTCGATATCTTCGTGTCGTTATCGGATGGATCGGGAGATGTCAGCGCTTCAGACCTTGATCGAAACGTCAACTCCGCTGGGAAGCTCAAGCTTCATGAGTGCGTCGACAGTCTTGGCAGTTGAGCTGTAGATGTCGATCAGACGCTGATAGGAGCTGAGTTCAAACTGCTCGCGGCTCTTCTTGTTGACGAAGGTGGAGCGGTTGACGGTGAAGATGCGCTTGTGTGTGGGCAGAGGTATCGGACCGCTGACTACTGCGCCTGTGGATTTCACTGTCTTCACGATCTTCTCGGCCGATTTGTCGACGAGGTTGTGATCGTATGATTTCAGTTTGATTCTGATTTTTTGGCTCATTGTATTATTATAGCTTTATTATTTCAAAAGATCTACGCGGCCCTGAACCTCTGTGAGCACGTTGCGCGCAATTGAGTTACTTACCTCTGCATAGTGGCTGAAGGTCATGGTGCTGGTGGCACGTCCTGATGTGATTGTACGCAGGGCGGTCACATAACCGAACATCTCTGCCAGCGGAGCCTTGGCCTTGACGATGCGTGCACCGCTGCGGCTTGTCTCCATGCCCTCTACCTGACCGCGACGCTTGTTGAGGTCGCCGATCACGTCACCCATGCTCTCTTCCGGAGTCACAACCTCGATCTTCATAATCGGCTCGAGAAGCACCGGAGATGCCTTTTCTGAGCCATGCTTGAAGGCCTGGATGGCGCAGAGCTCGAATGAAAGCTGGTCGGAGTCAACGGGGTGGAAGCTACCATCGAGAAGAGTCACCTTGAGCTGCTCTACGGGATAGCCGGCGAGCACACCATTCTTCATGGCTGTCTGGAAGCCCTTCTGCACTGAGGGGATATACTCCTTGGGCACGTTACCACCCTTGACCTCGTCGACAAACTGGAGGTTGCCCTCGAAGCCCTCGTCGACGGGCTCGATGCGGACGATGATGTCGGCAAACTTACCACGACCACCGGTCTGCTTCTTGAATGTCTCGCGAAGCTCTACGGGCTTGGTGATTGCCTCCTTATATGTTACCTGCGGACGACCCTGGTTGCACTCTACCTTGAATTCACGACGCAGACGGTCGATGATGATGTCGAGGTGAAGCTCACCCATGCCTGAGATGACGGTCTGGCCGGTCTCCTCGTTGGTCTCAACGCGGAATGTGGGGTCCTCCTCAGCGAGTTTCTGAAGACCTACGCCGAGCTTGTCGAGGTCCTTCTGAGTCTTAGGCTCTACAGCGATACCGATCACAGGATCCGGGAACTCCATAGCCTCGAGCACAATCGGTGCATCCTCGGCACAGAGTGTGTCGCCAGTGCGGATATCCTTGAAGCCGACGCCGGCACCGATATCACCGCAGCCGATCATCTCTTTCGGGTTCTGCTTGTTAGAGTGCATCTGGAAGAGGCGTGAGATACGCTCCTTCTTGCCTGAGCGGCTGTTGAGCACGTATGAACCGGCCTCGATGTTGCCTGAATATACACGGAAGAAGCAGAGACGGCCTACATAGGGGTCAGTGGCAATCTTGAATGCCAGAGCGGCCATCGGAGCCTCGGGTGAGGGCTCGCGGGTCTCGATAGTGTCGGGGTCGCCAAGAGCGTGACCCTCTACGGCACCTGCATCCTCGGGTGAGGGCAGATAAGCGCAGACAGCATCGAGAAGAGTCTGCACACCCTTGTTCTTGAACGAAGAACCGCAGATCATCGGGTTGATCTGCATGGCCAGAGTAGCCTTGCGGATGGCAGCCTTGATCTCCTCGACAGAGATTGTAGAGGGATCATCGAAGTATTTCTCCATCAGCACGTCGTCAAACTCAGCCAGAGTCTCGAGCATCTTGTCGCGGTAAGCCTCAGCCTCCTCCACGAGGTTGGCGGGGATCTCCTCGACACTGTACTCGGCGCCCATGCTCTCGTCGTGCCAGAAGATAGCCTTCATAGTAATGAGGTCAACCACACCCTTGAAGGTCTCCTCGGCGCCGATCGGAATCTGGATCGGGAGCGGGTTGGCACCCAGCACCTCCTTCACCTGGCGCACAACCTCGAAGAAGTTGGCACCCGAGCGGTCCATCTTGTTGACGTAGCCGATACGCGGCACGTTATATTTGTCAGCCTGACGCCATACAGTCTCAGACTGGGGCTCCACACCACCTACTGCGCAGAAAGTAGCCACGGCGCCGTCAAGCACACGCAGCGAACGCTCCACCTCGACTGTGAAGTCGACGTGTCCCGGGGTGTCGATAAGATTGATTTTGAATTTGTCGCCGTTGTAGTTCCAGAATGTTGTGGTGGCGGCTGATGTGATTGTGATACCGCGCTCCTGCTCCTGCTCCATCCAGTCCATTGTAGCTGCACCGTCGTGCACCTCACCGATCTTGTGAGTCAGGCCGGTGTAGAAAAGGATGCGCTCTGAAGTAGTGGTCTTACCGGCATCGATGTGAGCCATGATGCCGATGTTGCGGGTATATTTAAGTTCGTCGTGTTTTGCCATTGTGTGAGTCTGCGATTAAAATCTGAAATGTGCAAACGCGCGGTTGGCCTCAGCCATGCGGTGCATATCCTCCTTACGCTTGTAAGCGCCGCCCTGATCGTTGAATGCGTCTACGATTTCGGCTGCCAGCTTGTCGGCCATGGTCTTGCCACCACGCTTGCGTGCGAAGATGATGAGATTCTTCATGGAGATTGACTCCTTGCGGTCAGCGCGGATCTCGGTGGGCACCTGGAATGTGGCGCCACCTACGCGGCGTGACTTAACCTCTACCTGGGGAGTCACGTTCTCAAGAGCCTTCTTCCAGATCTCAAGGGCTGACTTCTCCTCGTTGGGCATCTTGGTCTTCACAGTCTCCAATGCCGTGTAGAAGATAGTGTAGGCAGTGTTTTTCTTGCCGTCGTACATCAGGTGATTCACAAATTTAGTCACCTTAACGTCATGATAGACAGGATCAGGGAGTATTACCCTTTTCTTAGGCTTTGCTTTTCTCATTGTCTGTTTAAAAGGATGTGGTTTTGTTCCTTGGTTGCTTCGAGGGGCTTACGTTGTGTGTGTTTCCGCCCGATTACTTCAACGCCTCGCTCTCTTGCGCGCGTTTACTCAACCTTTCAGCTTCACCAATAAATCAAAAACCGGATGCTGATTTGATTTGATTATTTCTTGGCTGCTTTAGGACGCTTTGCTCCATATTTGGAACGACGCTGGGTGCGACCCTGCACGCCTGCGGTGTCAAGTGTACCGCGCACGATGTGGTAGCGAACACCGGGAAGGTCCTTCACACGTCCACCGCGTACCATCACGATCGAGTGCTCCTGAAGGTTGTGGCCCTCTCCGGGAATGTAAGAGTTCACTTCCTTACCATTGGTCAGACGCACACGCGCCACCTTACGCATTGCCGAGTTAGGCTTTTTCGGGGTAGTAGTGTACACACGTACACACACACCACGACGCTGCGGGCATGAATCCAATGCCGGCGACTTGCTCTTGTCCTTAAGAACTGTGCGTCCTTTTCTTACTAATTGCTGAATAGTAGGCATTCTGTTATTTTGATTATTTGGTTGTTGTCGCTATTGCCATGCCGACCTTGCAGCCGGCCAGACTCCTGAGACCCGCGCCCCACCTCTCAGCCACCATCACCTGCAGGCAACGCAACTTCGCGATGAACACACATTTACACCGACGTCTAATAGCTTGATTTCCAAACTATTGCCGCCAGCTGCCTCTGAAATCTTCTTCAAAGCGTTGCAAAATTACTAAAAATAAACGGTTTACGCAAATTTCCAGGCCGTTAATTTTCACTAATTTCTATAATATTCTTACTTTTTGCTCGGCTGCTTATAGCGTGAGGCCACTTCGTAGACACGTTCGTAGATGCGCATGTCGGCGTCGGTGAGCGTCAGCCCGCGGCGCCCCATCACCCGCTCGGCTATCTGATAGAATTTCTTAAGCGGCACATCGGTCATGCCACCGGCCGGCGAACCCTCCTGAAAACTGGGCACAAACACACGCGGAAATCCCGCCCCGTGCAGGTTCACACCCACACCCACTACCGTAGCGGTGTTGAACATGCAGTTGATGCCGGCCTTACTGTGGTCAGCCATTATAAGGCCGCAGAATTGCAGGTCGGTTCGCATGAAGGTGTGGCGCGGATAATTCCAGAGGCGTATCTTGCTGTAGTCGTTCTTGAGATTTGACGCATTGACTCCGGCTCCGAGATTGCACCACTCCCCTATCACGGCATTGCCGAGATAGCCGTCGTGGGCCTTGTTGCTATAACCGAAGATGACGGCATTCTGCACCTCGCCCCCGATTTTGCAATAGGGGCCGAAGGTAGTGCCCCCATATATCTTGGCGCCCATCTTCACCTGCGATTTGGCACACATGGCCAGCGGACCGCGCACACACGCCCCCTCCATCACCACGGCATCGCGCCCGATGTAGACCGGACCCTCCTTCACATTAATAATAGCACCCTCTACCTGTGCTCCCTCTTCGATAAAGAGCATCGGCTGCCCGTCGGCGTCCATGAGGTCGCCGAGCACCCGGTTGCTGGCATCTAGCGGCGCCGAGACGCGTCCGGCGGTCAGACGCCTGAACTCACGGCGTATGGCCTCAGCATTATTAAGGAATATGTCGTAGACAAAGCGAATCATCCCATAAGGCACCTCGCCCAGCTCAACCCGACTGAAATCGCCGGCATCAAGCCCGGCCTCGCTGCCACGGTAGGCCAGCAGATCCTCGCCTGCCATCAACGCCTCACCCGGCTTGAGCGCAAGAATAGGCGCCACGAGCGACTCTTCAGGTATCAGATTTCCGGCCACAAAGAGAAGGTCGGCCGCAGAGGCATCACAGGTGCCGAACTTGTCGACCTGAAACTCTACCGGGCGATAGCAATAATCACCCGGCATTATATCCTCCCATTGCTCGCGCAATGTGCGGATACCCAGACGAAACGCGGCCACAGGTCGCGTGTAGGATAGAGGCAGCAGGTCGTTGTGCACCGCCTCGGTGTCAAACAATACTATCTTTTGCATTATCTCTTAGGTAGATTCTTTTGAGGAAGCCGCTTAGTTCTTTTTTCGTAAAAAGCCTTGACGACTTCGTAAGATGCCGCAAATATAATCAAGATTGCACAATCAATCTCAATATGTAGGTCACGAAAACAACATTACTTAATATTTTGCAAGTCATTCACTCGCCCGACTACGCGCCATACAGCGGCATACCTATCAGCATACACGCCGGCTGACCGCCGGAGATATGCGCGGGCTGACCGACAGGTATAAACGCGAGAAAGGCGCCCCGCTTTCACAAGCCTGCGCCTTTCGCAACCACTAACTTACAATTTATATCACTAAAATTTCTTGAAACTTGCTTTGTTCACTCTTATTCAATTTCACACTTCTACGGAGCGTCACACACGCTCCATGTTGTCACGATGGTATGATTTTCAGTCGCTATACTAAACATTCTCTAAGCATTTCCAGTTTTCTGCCTCAATCCCGAACGCAGCCGCGCTGGCCACGACTCGACATCGAGTCATCATCTGTATCTCAAAATGGGGGAGCTGAGCTTCCTTGCCAAAACTCCTGCATATCATCACGACATTCATGCTCCACCCATTGTCAACTCTTTTGAATGGGCACCGAGGCTTGCGCCTCAATTACCAATGCAAAAATATAAGGAATTTTTCAATTTCACAAATAAAAAAGCATGGCTACCCCCCCCCCATGCGAACTTTTGACCAATTTTATCCCATTTTGACCAATATTCACGGTATTTCCTATGCCAAAATATCCTAATTTGACCATTTAGTCTATCTTTTTTGGTCAAAACTTCACCTCACAAAAAGCGTTATATCTATGCGTCCGATTGCCGGCAAAGCAGCCACGGCAGTGGAGGATTACCCGGATTTGTATCCCTCTTTGTCGGCGATGCGAACCGGCGTTGAACACGCCGTCCCAGAGGCGTTGCACGATTTTTTGGCTGATTTATTTCTATTATTGGAATAATTGCATTACATTTGTCGGTGGCAACGCCCACACGCCTGCCGCTCACGGGCGCGGGGCCACTCAGCCCGCGGCTCCCACCCGGAGCTTCTTTATGGAAAAAGTAACACTATATACCCAAACATGGAAAAGAAAAACCTCACCTACCTCGCCAATCTGCGCGAGGCCATGAAACAACACAACGTGGATGTGTGCATCATCACCGGCACCGACCCCCACCAATCAGAGATTCCGCCCCACCACTGGCGCGGACGCGAATGGCTCACCGGATTCGAATCATCCAACGGCACCAACGGCACAGCCGTCGTCACTGCCGACGACGCCCTCGTATGGACCGACTCACGCTACTTCCTCCAGGCCGAAGAGCAGCTGCAGGGCACCGGATTCCGCATGATGAAGGAGGATGGACCCGAGGCCGTAGACCTCGTGGACTGGGTCACCGAACACACCTCCAAAGGCCAGACCGTAGGCATCGACGGCATGACATTCTCTATATCATTCGCCCAGCGCCTGCAGCAGGAATTGGCCGACAACGGCGTCAACCTCAACACCGACTTCCCGCAGTTTGACTACATCTACCCCGATCGTCCCGAGCGCCCCAAAAACAAACTCTTCGTCCACGACGAACATATCGTAGGCGAGACCGTCGACAGCAAGGTCACCCGCATCATCGAGGCCGTGAAGAGCGAACTCGCCAATGCCGTGCTCCTCTCAGCCCTCGACGACATCGCCTGGGCCACCAACGTGCGCACATCGGGCGACATCACCTACTCTCCGATCTTCGTCAGCTACCTCTATCTCAGCGAAGATGGCACACGTGTGCTCTTCGTGGATGCCGACAAGCTCACACCCGCCGTACAGAAGCATCTCGACCAATACCATATCCAGGTGCGCCCCTACGACGATGTGCTAAAATTCGTGGCCTCACTACCCAAGACCACACGCCTGCTCATCGACCCCGAAAAGACATCGCGCGGCCTCTATGACCACATCGGATGCACACCGGTGTTCGGCGGCTCCGCTGTAGCTCGCCTCAAGAGCATCAAGAATGCCACAATGCTCGCCAATCTCGCCACTGCCATGGAGAAGGATGGTGTGGCCCTGACCCGCTTCTTCATGATGGTCGAGAAGGAATACCCCACCGGCAAGCTCACCGAAGTCGAACTCGGCAAGCGCCTGCGTGCGCTGCGCCTGGCCGATGACTCATGTGTCGACGAGAGCTTCGCCGCCATCATCGGCTGGAACGGCCACGGCGCCATCGTGCACTACGAAGCCACACCCGAGACCGATGTGCCCATCACAGGCCAGGGCCTGCTCCTTGTAGACAGCGGCGGCCAATACATCTACGGCACCACCGACATCACCCGAACCATAGCCCTCGGCGGCGCCACCCCCGAACAGCGCCACGACTTCACCCTCGTCATGAAGGGACACATCGCCCTGGCACGCGCCATCTTCCCCGAAGGCACACGCGGTGCGCAGCTCGACGCCCTTGCACGCCAATTCCTCTGGCATGAGGGGAAGGCATACTATCACGGCACAGGCCACGGCGTGGGATTCTTCATCAACTGCCACGAAGGCCCGCAGAACATACGCCTCAACGAGAACCCCACCCCACTGCAGCCCGGCATGATCACCAGCAACGAGCCCGGCCTCTACCTCACCGACCGCTACGGCATCCGCTGCGAGAACCTCATCGTCACCGAGCCCTGCATGAAGACCGAGTTCGGACAATTCTACGACTTCAAGACCATGACCCTCTTCCCCTTCGACCTCTCGCTCTTCGACCTCTCGATCATGACCGACGACGAGATCGCATGGGTCAACAACTACCACAGCATGGTGCGCTCACGCCTCACCCCGCTGCTCACCCCCGAAGAGGCCGCATGGATGGAAGCCAAGACCGCTCCGCTGGTGCGCAAGTGAGCAACAGACACTTACCAACTCAATAACCCGATATAAGTATCTCTCAAAAATAATGCATGGCTAATTTTTGAGAGATACTTATCAGACTTAAAAATATATATGGCAATCATACAATCTGTGCGCGGATTCACGCCCAAAATCGGCAAAGGCACTTTTCTGGCGGAGAACGCCGTAGTGGTGGGCGATGTCACAATGGGAGAGGATTGCTCAGTATGGTTCTCCACCGTGCTGCGCGGCGATGTCAACACCATCACCATCGGCGACCGCGTCAACATCCAGGATGGCAGTGTGCTCCACACCCTCTATCAGAAATCCACAATCGAAATCGGCAATGACGTCTCGATAGGCCACAACGTGGTCATCCACGGCGCTAAAATCCACGACTACGCCCTCATCGGCATGGGTGCGATCGTCATGGATGACGCCGAGGTAGGCGAAGGAGCCCTCGTGGCAGCCGGATCGGTAGTGCTCAGCAAGACCAAAATCGGAGCCCACGAACTCTGGGGAGGCTGCCCCGCCAAATTCATCAAGATGGTAGAGCCCGAGAAGGCCCGCGAGATGAACATCAAGATAGCCAAAAACTATCTCATGTACTCCCGCTGGTATGACTCTCCGGAAGCTCAGGCAGCCATGCGGCAGGATGTGCCCGAAATCGAGGAGAAGAATCTCACACCCAACGACTGAAACCACCGCACATTACCCCCTCCAGAGGGGCGCGGAGGCAGTTTTTAGCTAAAAATGAGTCGCCGACAAGATTTTTTCCTCAAAAAATTTTGTCAAAACGATTGAATTGCATAATTTTGCATCCGCGTTGTGCACCCTCCGCTGAGCGGCAGCGGCTGCCACGCCTCAGAAAGACAATAAATTTAAACAAGAAAAATGATAATCGTACAAGTTAAAGAAGGCGAAAACATTGAGAGAGCTCTCAAGAAATTCAAACGCAAATTTGAAAGAACCGGTATTGTAAAGGAACTCCGCAGCCGTCAGGCTTTCGAGAAGCCCAGCGTGGCCAATCGCAAGAAAATGATGAAGGCCGTCTATGTGCAGCAGCTTCGTCAGGAGGCTGAGCAGTAATCGGCATGAATCGCCCTCTCGGCGCGAACTGAAATTTTTCTCAAAGCCATAAAGGTCGGCATAGGATACCACAGTGTATTCTATGCCGATTTTTTTTCAAGTATCTCTCAGCCATGCACGACTTCCTCACCTACCTGCAGTATGAGCTCTACCGCTCTGACCACACCGTAGAGGCCTACCGCCGCGACCTGCAGCAATTCATCGACTTCCACACCTCGCAGACCCATCTCCCCTTCGAGGCCGCCCCCGTCACTACGGCCGACATTCGCCGATGGATCGCCGCCCTCGCATCAGAGGGCACCGGGGCCGCATCGCTGCGACGCAAGACCCAGAGCCTGCGGGCATATTTCAAGTTTCTTTGCCGTCGCAAGGAGCTCAAGTGCAATCCGGCTGCCGACATCACCCTCGCCAAGCTCCCCAAGCCACTCCCCGACTTTGTCAGAGACCCCGACATGGAGGCGCTGCTCGACTCAATCGACCCCTCGGCCGGCATCGAGGCGGCCCGCGACCATCTCATACTGCATCTGCTATACGCCACCGGTCTGCGACGCTCTGAGCTGCTGCAGCTCACCGACGCATCCATCAATCCGGGGCTGGGCTCACTGCGCGTAGTCGGCAAGGGGCGCAAGGAGAGGGTCGTACCACTCGCCACTGAGTTGCTCGACGAGATAGCACGCTTCCAGACAATGCGCGACGACCGCTGGCCCCACCTCCAGCCCCCTCGCCCGCTGATAGCCACCTCCCACGGAGCCATGTCGGCCGCCAACATCGAAGTCATCATCAAGCGCCTGCTCAAAAATGAGAATGCGGGCCGCAAGAGCCCGCATACACTTCGTCACACATTCGCCACATCCATGCTCAATGGCGGAGCCGAACTCAACAGCGTGCGCGCCATCCTCGGCCACTCATCGCTCGCCACCACCCAGATCTACACCCATCTGCAGACCACCGACCTGCGCCGCATCTACTCATCGGCACACCCGCGCGGCCTCACCAACCCTGATTCTGAGTCAGATTAGGATTGCGGTCGCGCTCCACAAGGGGTATGGGCCATAGCTCATGACGCTCCTGATAGCTGCGTGTATACATCAGGTCGCCGAATATGTCGCGTGCATCCTTCACACTCTCACGCAGCAGTCCCCATCGGCGCAGGTCCCAATAGCGCTGCCCCTCACCGGCCAGTTCGAAAGCCCGCTCGCGGCGTATGCGCCGCGCCATCTCATCGTGGTCAGCCACGGCGAGCCACGACGGACCGGAGCCCAGCCCCGGCATCCCCACACGCCCGCGCACACGATTTACCATCTCAATCGCCTCACCCAGGCGGCCACTCTCATTATAGGCCTCCGCCAGCATCAGCAGCACATCACCCAATCTTATGAGCGGGAATTCATAGGGGGTGCGGTTATACTCGCCCCAATAGCCGTCAAGATTCCCGGTGGGTATCCATTTGCGCCAGAAGTACGAGTTCCACCCCTCAGAATTGCGCATGAAGGCCATCGCCTCCATCGGCGCGCCACCCTGGCTGGCATCAGCCAGCACAAACTGCTTATCCATCGGTTGCGAGCCGGCATCTGTGCCCAGATAATGCGAATACGGGGTGATGACATTTATGCAGAGCCGGGGGTCGCGCAGGCGATAGGCATCCATCACTGCCGTCGTGTCGCAGTCCAGAGTCGAGGTGACACGCGTGCTTCCCTGGTCGATGGCTACACACATCATGCGGCGCCGCTCGTCAGACGATGCTCCGGCGAATCCCGGCAACACCGCATCCCAATCGAATTCACTCCCATCCCTGTTCTCATACATATCCACCAGCTCCACTGACGGAACTATGCAGTTGCCCGCTATGAGACGCATCGTAGACTTATTGCCGAAATACGACACAATATCCAGCGCATACCCCGACGTATTGCCATCGATTGACTGAATCGAGAATATCATCTCATCGCTATGCCGGCCATTATATAGGCGGAATAGCTCATCATAGTCAGGATGCAGGGCATAGCCATAATCAGCCGAGCGGTTGAAGACCACCTCCTCGAAGTCGGCCGCAGCCCTCTCCCACTCGCGGTTGAAGAGGTAAACCTTGCCGCGCAGCGCATATGCTGCACCGCGTGTGGCGCGCCCCAGGTCGGCATCATCCCACTTCACAGGCAGCAGAGCTATGGCATCGGTGAGGTCGGCGATTATATGGGAGCGCAGCTCATCCTCATCGCAACGCGGCGCATCGAGAGTGGCAAACTCCTCATTGATGTCGCACATCTCGTCATAATAGGGCACCCCACCCCAGCAGTTGAGCATCCTGAAGTAGGCCATGGCGCGCAGAAACTTCGCCTCACCGGTGACGCGGTCAATCGTCTCGCGGCTGATCGGCATCGTGGCCACATGGCGGATTACGGTGTTGGTGCGGTGGACAAGTTCGTAGAGATACTGCCAGTGGTTCTGCACTCCGCTGCTGTTGGAGGCGAACGATGTGCCACGCGACACATCCGCCCACGGCGAGCTGCCGTCGGCTATGTCGCTGCACATATCGAAGGTGAACTCCATGCCGAAACACCAGTTCGCCTTCATCGCAGCATACATCCCCACAGCGGCCTGACGCGCATGATCCTCGGTCTGCCAGAAGGTGGCGTCCGACATCTGGTCGCCCGGCACATAATCCAGTCTCTCGCATCCACTGCCCCAAAAGGCAGCCAATGAGAGTGTCACACAGTATATGATATGTCTGCTAAATCGTGTCATAAGTATATTCAGAAAGTGAGGTCCAGGCCGATTGAGTATGAGCGGATTGAAGGATAACCCACCGTGGCGCCTATCTCGGGGTCAAGACCCGGGAAGCGGGTGATTGTGAACAGATTATCGATGCTGCAATACACCTTCAGGCGCTCTACGAAGAACTTGCGCGTCACCCTCTGTGGCAGCGTGTAGCCCAACTGTATGTTCTTGCATCGCAGATAGGAGGCGTCATGCACGAAGGCATCGCTGGCTATCTGGTTCTTGCCGTTGGTGTTGTTGCGTAGTACGGGGTATTTTGAGTCGTAGGGATTCTCGGGGGTCCAGGCATTGTCGGTGATATCCTTTATCAGCGACTGCCCCATGACGGTGACGAAGCGGAAGGCCTGGTTGTTGTAGTAGGTCTGGTAATCGGCCGCCCCTTGCAAGAATATGCTGAAATCGAAGCCTCTCCATCCGGCCCCGAAGTTGATGCCATAGGTGATGCGGGGCATAGTGCCATGGCCGATCTCCACGCGGTCGTCGGCATCGAGCTTGCCATCGCCGTTGGCATCGCGGTAGAGGAAGTCTCCCAATTCCGGACGCTGATAGGTAGAGAAATATGCCGGATTGGCATCTGCCAGACTCTGCACATAGTCGAGGTCGGCCTGGTCGCGCACGATGCGGTCTACGGTCATGACATAAAGCTGATTGATCGGACGCCCCTCCTGGATTTTGTAGACCCCGTTGATCGAGGCTACATCCCCCTGGAAGCGGGTCACCTTATTATCGACAAACCCGAAGTTGAGACCGGCGTTATAGGTGAAGTCGCCGATGCCGTCGCGCCAGCTGACGCCCAGGTCTATGCCATCGTTTCTGACGGCGCCGGCATTCTGGTCGGGCACGATGCTCGTGCCGTGCTCAAGCGGTGCGGGGAGTGTGATCAGAATTCCGCTCGTGGATTTGCGGTAGAGGTCGATTGAGGCGCTCAGGCGGTTGTCGAGCACGGCAAGGTCGACTCCGACGTTGGCCATGGCGGTCTTCTCCCATGTGAGATTCGGATTGGCCAGTATCGTCTGGGCCAGTCCGCCGGCTATTGAGCCGTTGAGAATATAGTTGGCTGTGGCGAAGAGCGACTGATACATATAGTAGCTCGTGGTGGCATTGTTGCCCAGAGTGCCGTAAGAGGCGCGCAGTTTCAGCTGCTGGAGCCAGCCGTAAGCCCGGCGCATGAAGGGTTCTTCAGATATGCGCCAACCGGCCGACACCGACGGGAAGCAACCCCATCTATGCCCCGGCGCGAACTTCGAACTGCCGTCGGCGCGGAAGTTGGCCTCAAGCAGGTAGCGCCCCTCCCAGCTCAGATTCAGCCGGCCAAACCATGAGCGCATGGCCCATTCGTTGTAGTTGCCGGTGATGCTGCCGTTGGTCATGCCGGCATTTATGGCGCCCAGCGAGGGGTCTACGAGGTCATACTTTATGAAGTAATCTTCGTCATACTTGTTATACTCCTGACTGTAGCCCGCCAGCAACGAGGCCTCGAGCTGACCGAAGTATCGCTTGTAAGTGGCCGTAAGCTCCGAGGCGCGGTAGGTGTTGCGGTAGTTGTAGCGGCGTATGTAGGTGCGCACCACACCCTCGCGTATCAGCACCGGTCCATCGGTGGTGAAGCGGAAGAGGTCGCGGTCCGTAAGGTGCTGCTCGATATTTCTCTCCCAGTAATTGAGCGCGAAGCTCCCCTCGATGCGCAATCCCGGCAGCGGAGTGAGCCTGGCATAGACCTTCCCTGCCATACGGCGCGTCTTTACAGGATAATCATCGTCATAGAACCATTGTCGCCTGTAGGGATTGAAATTGCTCACATTCTCCTCCTCCGGATTCTGTATGCCGCCATATAGTCCGCTGACGGGGTCGTAGAGAGTCATGCCGGGCACAGTGTTGAATGCCCCTGAGCCGAATATCACATCACCTCCGGCTGCGGCATTCTCTGCCGACGGGTTATTGGTGTCGTAGAAGCCAAAGAGGTTGGTGCCCACACTGAGCCAAGGCTGGATGGCGATGTCGAGGTTGGTGCGCATCTGATAGCGGCGGTAGTCGGTGTGGTATATCATACCGGGATTGTCGACAAGCCCTAACGATATATTGTAGCGGGCCACCTTCGTGCCGCCGGTAATCGAGAGATTATGGTTCTGCACTACCGATGGATTGCGGTAGATATGGTCTTGCCAGTCGGTGTTGGGATACACCGTCGGATTCTGCCCCGCATCGTTGCGCCACTCATCAATCTTTCCTTGCGAGAATCGCGGTGCCTGGCCATTGATTATGAGGCCGGCGTTCTGAATCTCCATGAAGTCGGCATAGTCGGTGACGAGGTTCAGCCGCTTAGCCACCGTCTCGAAGGCCACATTGCCTGAATAGGTCACTGTCGGGCGCCGTTCGGTGCCCTGGCTGGTGGTGACGAGTATCACGCCGTTGGCCGCACGCGAGCCGTAGATAGCCGCCGAAGCTGCATCTTTCAGTATCGATATGCTCTCTATATCTTTCGGATTGAGGTCGCTGAGATTTATACCCGTCATGCCATCCACCACCACGAGCGGGGCGGCATTGTTGAGGGTGCCCATGCCGCGTATCGTGATGCTCTGCGATTCATAGCCGGGGGTGTTGCCACCTGAGTTGGTCACTGTCAGTCCGGGAGCGAGTCCGGCCAAGGCGTTGGTGACATTGGTCACCGGACGGTCGGCGAGTTCTGCGGCCCCCACACTCGACACAGCTCCCGTAAGGTCTACCTTGCGCTGGGCGGCATAGCCCACCACCACCACCTCATCGAGGCTTCTGTCGGCAGCGGCAGCAGGGGCCGGAGCAGCAACGGTGTCGGCTGCCTCTATCCGCGGAGCGGCGCCCCGGACGGTCGGCACGCTGTCGGAGCGCACCTCAGCCGAATCGACACCCGCCATGCCGCACCACACCACGATATTAATCAATATGTAAAGAAGATTCACGTAAAAATGATGTTAGATAAATTATGCAACGCCACCCTCGCACCAAGCCGGGCGCACACCTGCAATCTCTGACAAAATTATTTCAAAATCCCATCATTTCCAACACTCCCGGCAAAATACAGTAAAAAAAACGACAACCACCGCCATTTTCCCCATTAAAAATTTGCCAACGCCCACTCACCGATGGCTAACGGGAGAACGTAAACCACGTCCTCCCGCACAAAACATTCTCCCGTCACCCCGTTCTCCCGTAAAAACCGTGCTCCCGTCATCACGTACTCCCGTAAAAAAACGTTCTCCCGTCACCACGTACTCCCGTAAAAACCGTTCTCCCGTCACCACGTACTCCCGTAAAAACCGTTCTCCCGTCACACCGTTCTCCTGTAAAAAACCGTTCTCCCGTCACCACGTACTCCCGTAAAAACCGTTCTCCCGTCACCCCGTGCTCCCGTAAGAATGTACAAACTAAAAAAATTAGCATGTTTTATTATTTTTTTTGATAATTTTTGTAATTTTCAAAAATTCACACTATATTTGCAAACATAAACTCTTGAACAGCCCAAACAACCTTGTTGAATAGTTTATACTGAGATTAAACATTATACTGAATATCACCATTCATTATACACTCCTTAACCTCAGTCGTCACATAAATATTCTACTTATTCGAATCCCTCTAAGCAAAGCCTAACGCAACAGTCGAGGACTTCGCTCTGATTCAGTTCAAGAAGAATTATGTAATCAACAAAATTTTCAAAGAACCACAAAAATGAAGCACACGTCATATCAATCCCCCAAATTGAAGAGATGGGCAATCCGCGGCGCCCTGCTCAGCTCCTTCCTCTTGGGAGCTGCCAATCTCATGGCCTTTACGACGCCCTACGGGCAGTGTGGCTCCATAACCTCCCGACTCTATCTTAATTCGCCTGACTCAGAAAGTTCCGGCACGCAGCCCTCTGAGCAAAATCAGGAGACAGATTCCATCGCCACGGCTGCAATGCTCGAAGAGATTGTGGTCACAGGCAGACGCGATTCCATGAAAAGAGCCGACGGCGAAGTATTCACCCTTTCAAAAGATGCTAAAAATTGTGGCGACCCCTTCCGAGCGCTTGCTGAAATACCGTTGCTTAAAGTCGACATAGTTTCTCAGAGTGTGACTACGCTCGACGGCCAATCTCCTCTGATCCTAATCGACGGGCGCCTACAAAACTCCGGCATCGAACCGATTGACCCCAGATTTATCGACAAGGTCGAAGTCATCGAGGTGGCTAATGCCAAATACCTCGAATTGGGTTATAACAAAATCATCAATATTATCCTGAAGCGCAATACCCCACTTTACACCTTTGCCCAACTGCGCACAAGGCATAGTGTGATTCCCGGCAATGGATTTCTGGGGGGGTCATTCGAGACTGGAACTCAAAAATTCGCTATCAACGCTTCATTATTCGGAGCATATACCATACATGACAAAACCATTCTGCAATACAACGAGCAGATTGGCCCACGCTACAAGACAGAAGATGGCAACTCCATTGCCCGAGGTCTCAACTGGAGTGGTAATCTTATGCTGAAATGGATGCCTAATGCAGCCAATTATTTCTCAATCATCGTCAAGGGTCTGCAAGATTTCAAGCGCAGCTATGGTGACTCTGAAGGCTACATCTCACAGACTGACCTCACGCAGACTGCCGCTCTATCCACACATTCAGAGGCCTTCGATAATCTGTCGGGAACATTAGCAGCACTCTATTACGAGCACACGTTTGCCGACTCGGGCACTCTCGCCGCTTTCGGCTACTACAACTGGGCAAGCGGCAGCGATCTCGATTCAAAATCCGAGACAATCGACGGATATGCCGATTTATACCAGGCAGGTGTAAAATCAATCCGCAACCAGTATCGTTTCACCTTAGATTATGATAACTCCGCTCTATCCTGGGGTAATATATCGGCCGGCTATGTAATGCAGCAGACCCATAACAAAACCTTCAACAACGCCGCCCCCTCGGATGCACCCATGAGCATCAATCTTTTTGATAATTACGTCCACCTCACATACTCAAATCGTACAGGACGCGTATCCTACATGGCCTCGGCAGGACTCGAATACATGCGCGTCACCGCTCCCACCGCCGGGAATGACTTTTGGCGTCCGCGCGCATCGGCAAGCCTGACGTGGCAGCTCCCACGCCGACAGTCGCTGCGACTATCCTACACCCTTACCAACCATATGCCCGCCACAGAATATCTGGCCACATTCAACACATCCACCGATCCCTGGATACGCGTTGAAGGGAATCCTTTTCTCACGCCCTACACTTTCCATAACCTTAATCTGCACTACGGCAAAAATATAGGTGAGTTCATGGTATATGGCGAGGGATTCTTCTGCGCCAACGATGGCCTTATCAACCGCTGGATATACAGCGATGCCAATCATATGGTCTCGACATGGCGCAATATCGACAACCGCCGCCATCCCGGACTTCGCACCGGCACCACATGGAATCACAATAACAAGACGCGCATCAACTTCAATGCCCTCTACGGCTGGGTGAAATACAACTCCTCGCCTTATCGCAGCACTGTATCGCTTGATGCTTTGGTAATAAGTTATTTCGGAGACTGCGCCGTGCAGGGAGTGGTAAGCTGGACCGACAAGGACTACAATGCCATCGGATATACACGATTCGATAGCCCTATCACGGCCAACGTCGTCTTCATATGGCAACCACATCAACAGTGGCAATTCATGGCCGGTGTTGACTACTTCGCCGGATTCCGAAAGAACACCGCTATCACCGAATCGGATGGATACAAGAGCTCACTCAAAACAAAATTCATGGGCTCGAGCCTGCATCCGTTCATTCTGATATCATGGACAATGCGCCGCCATCAGGAACAGTCGATAATGAAATTCACCCCTCTCGACTCCCTGTGACCCTCCGCACACGTCAAGCCCAAGTGTTGTAAGCTCACACCCCACATGCCCGATAAACTTCGAGAATGCATTTTCATTGATGTCCACCAAAATTAAAATAAGTATGAGTCGCTACCGATTATTAGTATCTCTGATTGCGATACTGTCAGGATTCGCATTTGTAAGAGGATATGAGCTTAAAGGTGTAATCACATCTCCGGATGGCCATGGTGTGCAGGGTGTGCGCATAACATTTATGCCTCTCAAAATATATGATGCTCAACAAGACTCTGTGCAAATCGCCGGGTGCCTATTAGACTCGCTGGCAAAAGAACAAAAAATATATCCCGATTCCACCACTGAGGATAATAGCAGAGAGGAACGCGCGTATACAGTATTCACTGATATCAATGGAATCTACCATTTTCAAAACATCGCGGGCGGCAGTTATCACATGTCAATCACACACTCCGATTATGAATCGGTAGAGGGTGATTTGGATATTACTGCCGATTTCTTGAGTGGAGGAATGGTCCTTACACCAAATGAGATAGCTACTGTCAATCAATTGGAAGAGATTGAGGTGACTGCACGCATATTGGAAAACTACCATGACCGCACCGAACTTTATCTCACCAAAGAGAACCGTAATTACGGTATCAACGCCCTTGATGCGATATCATCACTGCCGCTTTTCCGACACCAAATCAACGGAGGAGCGCTAGAAAATCTTGACGGCACAAAAGTAAATGTGCTAATCAATGGCCGACGCGCCTCGGAAGAGGAAATTCGCAACCTCAAAGGTGATGACATTCAGAAAGTAATATATTATGATAATGCTCCTGCCAAATATGCATCATTCTTCGGCGGACCTGTAGCTAACATTATTCTGAAGAAACCTAAAGAATTAATGTTCGCGGCAAATATAGCCGCAGAAGTATCCAATCTACTCACTGCTGGAGGCAACGCAGGAGTTGTTATTAACTCCCCGCTTCACTATGTAAATGGGCTATTCTCAATCAACGGCAGCCACATAACCGACCGTAAAAGCACAGAATTATACGATTACGGCGACTTGATAAATTCGTTTAATCAACAATCCGGATTGGAAAAGAGCCTTAAATCATATTCATCTGTGACTTACCAGTTTGAAAAGGCTAATCACATGCTTCATACCAATATTTCCTACTTATCGGCATCCGATAAGGTTGAGAACTATTATGGCATTACAGAGTCGGACCATTTAAACTCCATTGAGGGCATACGTCAGACCGGCAGACACTCTATAGGCGATCAATTTATAGCAGATGTGTACTATTCTTACGCATTCGAGGGTGGGCAGGAGATAAGTATCGATGTACTCAACTCCTATAATAAAACCGGAAGAGATACGTATAATGCACAAGATGTAGAGGATGGGTCAGCTTACTCATCCTATCTCAACTCCGCGCATACCAATAATACCATCTATACGCTTGCTGTGTCAGCCATGTTTTCATCTCCATTATGGGGTGGATCAATAAGTGGATCCATATGTGAAAATTATGTCAATCTTCACCAACAGTACAAAGACAATTTTTTCCCCGACCTCCCATCTTCCACTCATAACCGACGACATAATCCCTACATCGCAATAGGTTATAGCCGAAACTTCAACAAATTTGGGACCTCACTAAGTATTGGAGCATTCGACACCTATACGAAACTCTCGGAAGGTGGCACCCATAACCAATTCACCATCTACCCTCGCATCAATCTCAGCTACGCCTTCACCCCGGCTCATATGCTACGTTTCGCATATTGGGTTGAAAGCTCTACAAATTCTCTGGGAGCCATGAATTCCAACCGCTACTTCATCGACTCCCGATATTTCTCAGAAAATAATAGCTACGAACATGCTGTCTACTCATATTGCGGCAGCTTGGGTGCCTCATTATCAATTCCTGAAGCCAAATTATACCTTTCACCCTCACTGACATACCGCTACATTAAGAAACCCTATGTTGATTATGTGATTCAAGAGAATCAGATATTCATCCGCAAAACTATCGTTGTTCCCGAAGAGCACAACCTGACGTACTCTCTTGGTCTGACATGGAATCCCTTCCCCGGGCTCTCCATACAACCATTCTTCCGCGGCCAATATATCACTTATACAACACCCATACAACGCGTGCGTTTTGATTGGAATACGCTTAATCTGAATGCATCCTATACCGTGAGCAATATTCAATTATACGCCTCATGCAGCACTCCAGGAAAATCTATCGATGGAGTAGTCGAAACACACACAGGTTGGAATGTAAATGCCTCTGCATACTGGAAATACCGAAATCTATTTATTGGAATAGATTATGCCTACATGCAAGATGCAAATATGACCATCACCGAGATTCCGGGATTTCTTCACTCCACCACAGCAGGCCTGCGAGATATGACATACCAACTATCTGTAAAAGTCGGCTACACATTCCAGACTGGCAATTCCCACAAACAACACCGTCAAAAGCGGCTCAACAACTCTGCCAGCGAATCAGGCTTCGCCAACTGATTCCATGCGGCACATGAATTCGATTGACCTAAAGCGCGATTCCAGTCTCGCTCCGGCCGATATTGATTCGGGTGTACAGTAATCGGGCCATATCTCTGATTATAATGGTACCTCATTATAATCCGGCTCGATAATCCAGCTCGCGCTACGCAGCAGAATAATGGAATACCGACGACTCAGATTCAAACGCCGCGATAACGATTTTTAAGTTTATCCGATTTTTTTGGGGATACGTTCGTAACTTTTAACGGTTGCGAACGTATTATATATGTAGGCCAATCAGTAGCCCGGTGCACTTTGATGCCGCCATGCTACAAAACGACATCAAACCCGTAAGATTCCTACGGAAGTTGTTTAAATATTTTATATTTTTCGTAAAAAGTTTAAACAATTTCACTATGTTCAACTACACCTTTACCATTATGAGACACCACATTTCCATCTTAACTATATCGGCCATACTGTCAGCTATAGCCATTTTTCTCCCTTCAGCCATCGGCAGCAATGCAATCGCCGCATCGGTCCCCATGCCCGCCTCACAAATGGCCGCAGAGAATGAGGCGCCCGATGAGGCAGAGCAGCAATCCGAAGAACTGCCCGATTCACTGACATACGACACCACCCTCGACGACCTCGTAGTCACCGCCAAAGCCAAACTGATACAATCCGATGGCGCCACGCTGACCTACAACGTCAGCGAGGACCCCACAGCAAAGACCGACAATACGCTCGACATTCTGCGTAAAGTCCCAGGTGTCACCGTCGACGCGCAGGACAATATCAAGGTCAACGGCCAATCGAGTTTCAAAATTTTCCTCAACGGCAAAGAGGACCCCATGCTCAACGGCGACATCAAGACCATCCTGAAGTCGATGCCGGCCAACACCATCCAGAAGATTGAGGTAATCTCCGAACCCGGAGCCAAGTATGAGGCTGAGGGCACCGGCGGTATCCTCAACATCGTCACCCTCACCCGCCAGAGCCTCGAGGGCTACCTCGCCAATATCGGACTCTACATGAGCAACTCGGGGGGAGGCGCTTATGCCTACGGACGCACCAAGGTGCGTCGCGTCACCGCCGCCGGCAACGTGTCATACAACAACAGCTTCATACATCCCTCCAGCCGCATATCTGCATACACCGAGAATATCAACTACACTGACCCCGACCAATACCGCCGCACATCCGACACCCATAGCGAATCATCAAACTCATACATCGGCGGGAGTTTCAACCTCTCCTGGGAGCCGGATACCCTCAATCTCTTCACTCTCGGATTCAACGGAATGCGCAACACCTACGATTCCTCAGCCAATGAATATATGGCCATGAGCAATGCCGACTCCCAACCCGTATGGAGCCTGCAGCGCGACTATACCACCCACTTTGCCTACCGCTCGCTCTCTCTCCAGGCATCATATCAGCACACCTTCCGTCGGACCGACCATACGCTCGTCGGCTCCTACTCTTACAGCAATTCCCGACAGGACAATGATTCATACATCAACACCCATGATGTGGTGGACTACCCCGACATCGACTATCTGTGGAGCTCCAATATCCGCGACAGCTCGCTCGATTCGCATATATTCCAGGTGGACTACTCCAATCAACTCACCCCGCGCCATCTTATCGAAGCCGGCCTGAAGGGCAACATCAAGCGCGCGCCATCGGATGCAACCCCACTCTACGGCCAGCTCCGCGATGAACTCGTAGCCGACGAGCCCAACGCCGTCAGCCTCACCCAATTTGACGACATTCTCGCCGCCTACGCCTCATACTCGGGCAAATACTCAAGCTGGAACGTCCGCGCCGGACTGCGCTATGAGTTCACCCACCGCGGCATACGCTATCATCACGCGGCCCCACAATATACAGACTTCACCAACCGCTACAATGACTGGGTGCCAGACGCCTCGGTGTCATATAACTTCGGCGCCGCCCAGAATCTCCGCGCCGCATATCAGATGCGCATCGCCCGCCCGTCAGTCAGCGTGCTCAACCCCTACCGCAACACCCTCACTCCAGGCTCAGTATCCTACGGCAATCCCGACCTTAAGAGTGAGAAGACCCACAACCTCTCGCTCTCATACTCCAACTACGCCCATCCGCTCACAGGCTCAATCAAGGCCACATATTACTTCTCGCGTAATTCAGTGAGCGACATCATCTTCACTTCGCCCGAAATGCCTGGAGTAGTGCAATCCACATATGCCAATATCGGCACATTCAATGCCGCCGACATCGAACTCAATCTCAACTGGGACATCAACTCCAGCCTCAGCCTCGGACTCTGGACCGACGTCAACTACATCAACATGCACGCCGATTCCGAACTCTTGCACGCTGCCAAAGCCAACTGGCGCACCACCATCAATGCCAACGCCAACTATACCCTGCCATGCAAAGTGCGCCTCAGCGCCTACGGCGGCTACGGCTCACCATGGGCCGACATCCAGTCGAAGGGGGCCTCATGGTATTACTATTCTCTGGGCATCAGCAGGTCATTCCTTAAAGAGGACCGCCTATCAGTATCAATCAGCGCACAGAATTTTCTCCCCTCGCATCGCACACAAAGCTGGAAGCAGGAGAGCCAGACTGCCTATATCTACTCGGCATCACGCTATTCGCAATGGTATGTCGGCCTGAATGTATCATGGCGACTCGGAGGACTGAATGCCGATGTGAAGCGCACCGCAGCCCGCATCACCGAAGAGGCCACCACCGACGGTAATTCGCAAAAGAAATAACTCCGGCCCCGGTTTCCACGCGGCCCACCATAGCCCCCCCGGCTCCATTACGAAATCACTTTGACAAAAAAAATCTTCATCCTCACGAACTTCATTTACAAAAAAAACGTTATCTTTGCATAACGCCTCTCTTCTGGATTACCTAACCCTTTAAATCAATACGATTATGGTAGCGAAAATCAATGCCGTCCATTTCGACATCTCCGAGCGCCTCGAAGGCTTTATCCATAAAAAAGTCGACCGTCTCTTCAGACGCTTCGACTTCATCTCCGAGACTGAAGTGACCCTCAAGGTCGTAAAACCTGAATCTGCTTGCAACAAGGAGGCTCTCATCAAGCTCCACGTGCCCTCTACTCCTGAGGTGTTCGCATCCAAGACCTGCGACACATTCGAAGAGGCAGTCGACCAGTGCATCGAGGCTCTTGAACGCCAGCTCGAAAAGATCAAGGAGAAGAAATAAATCCCTCGCCACAAACCACATTATGCCCGGAGCCCAAAGCTTCGGGCAGCGTGTGCATCAAGGCAGCCATAAGTATCTGCGCCCGACCCCGACGGGCCTGCCGGAGCCACGGCCCGGAAAGATGCTTCATCATCCATACTAACCCGACACATCCCCCACCCCAAGACATGAGTCCTCTCGACAACGTCAAAACTTTTGAATTCCCCAAAGTCAGCGATCCGCGCGGCAATCTTTCGTTTATCGAGGAGGCCGTCAATGTGCCGTTTGCAATCAAGCGGGTGTTCTACACCTACGATATCCCCGGCGGCGTCACCCGCGGCGGACATGGCCATAAGTCCAATCAGGAGGTGCTGATATGCATCACCGGTTCGATGGACCTCATCCTCACCGACGGCACCCGCGAGCGCACCATACACTTCAACCGCTCCAACATGGGGGTGCTCATCCCCCCCGGCGTATGGATAAGCATGCAGAATTTCGCATCGGGCACAGTGCTGCTGGCTGTCAATTCGGAGTATTATGACGAGAATGAATATATCCGCGATTATGCTGAGTTTCAGCAATATGTAAAGGAGAGATATGGATGCTGAACGCAATTTCGCTTTCGTAGATCTGGCCCTCACCAACTCCCGCTATGCCCCGCAGCTCAAGGAGGCTGCGGCGCGCGTGATAGATTCGGGCCGATATCTGGCCGGCGAAGAGACGGCGGCTTTCGAGCATGAACTCGCTCACGCACTCGGCGTGACACACTGCATCGGCGTCAGCAATGGACTTGACGCCATCCGACTCATCTTCAGAGCCTATATCGAGCTCGGGCGACTCGCTCCGGGCGATGAGGTGATTATACCGGCAAATACGTTTATCGCTTCGGTGCTGCCGGTGGCAGAACTGGGGCTGCGCCCGGTAATGATGCCGGCCTCCGACAGGGATATGAACCTCGACTTCGATGCAATCGAAGAGTATATGTCGCCCCGCACGAAGGCCGTGCTGCTCGTGCATCTCTACGGCACCCCCTGCTGGAGACCCGACGTATGCACCAGCCTGCACGAACGGGGCATTCTCCTCATAGAAGATTGCGCGCAGGCCGTGGGAGCCAGGACCGAGGCTCCGGGGCTCTCCGGCGGTCATGCTGCCGGCGGACTGGGGGATGCCGCCGCCATAAGCTTCTACCCCACCAAGAATCTCGGGGCTTTAGGCGATGGCGGCTCTGTGGCCACCTCTGACGCCGAACTGGCCAAGACAGTCAGGATTCTCGCCAACTACGGGTCCGACCGCAGATACCACAACCTCTACCGGGGCTACAACAACCGCCTCGACGAACTTCAGGCAGCCTTTCTGCGCATAAAGCTCCGCGACCTGGAGGCCGAAGGTGAGCGCCGCCGAGAAGTGGCCGCCGCCTATGATGCGTGCATCGATAATCCGTGGGTGACCACCCCGGCCATCTTCCCCGATATGCAGCAGGTGTGGCATCAGTATGTGGTGCGTTCGCCATATCGCGACCGCCTGAAAATCTATCTCGAATCATGCGGCATACCCTCTGACATCCATTATGCCGTGCCACCCCATCGCCAGCCATGCTTCGAGGGGTTCTTCGCCGATGAGCGTCTAAAGCGCGCCGAAGAGATGGCCGACTCGGTGCTCAGCCTCCCTATCGCCGACCTTTCGGCTGAACAGGCGCGACACATAGCCTCAATCATCAACCGCTTCAAGCCATGACACAGCAATCCCAGACTAAGCGCCGGGCTGTGGTGATATTTGTCATCATCGCGGTCGTCATCGCTGCGGTGGCCCTCTTTGCAGCCCCCTACTTTCTGAGCGGGGCGGCTCACGCGGCCGTAATACGCATACCCCGCCAGGCCACCACAGCCACTCTGACTGACTCGCTCACAAAATATTTCGGCGACGACTACGCCCGCCGCACCTCGCGAATATTCTCCACCCTCACCTCCAACACGGCCGAGCGCTACGGCGCCTACGAGATTCCGGAGGGTTCCTCTCCGGCCGAGGCAGCGAAGATTCTGGCCCGAGGCCAGCAGTACACCGTCAAACTCACCATCAACGGCGTGCGCGAATTCATGCCCTTTGCCGACCGCATCGCGGCCAAATTCGACTTCTCGGGCGACGACCTGCGCCAGGCTCTCTCCAATCCGGATTTCCTGAAACCTTACGGTCTGACCCCCGAGCAGGCACCCGACCTATTTATCAACGACACTTATTATCTCTACTGGACCGATTCGCCTCAGGCCGTCATCGAAAAGGTAGGGGCTTACTACAATAAAGTGTGGAATAAGGAGCGCCGCGATAAGGCTGCCGCGCTCGGGCTGACTCCGGCCGATGTGATGACAATCGCGTCTATCGTGGATGAGGAGTCCAACCAGCTCTCTGAGAAAGGGCGCATCGGACGCCTCTACATCAACCGCCTCAACCACAATATGCGCCTGCAGGCTGACCCCACAGTGAGATTCGCGCTCAAGGATTTCACAATCAAGCGCGTCACCGGGGCCCACCTCAACGCCCCGGGTCCATACAACACATATCGCGTCAACGGTCTGCCTCCGGGCCCAATACGCACTACCGATGTTGCCACAATCGACGCCATACTCGATTCCGCCCCCTCCGACGACCTCTATATGTGTGCCAAAGAGGACTTCTCTGGATTCCACAATTTCGCCTCGACCTATGAGGAGCATCTGGCCAACGCCCGACGCTATCAAGAGGCGCTCGATGCGCGCGGCATCAACTGAGCCACGCTGCCAATCAGCATATCTTCCACCACTCCAACAACACCACATTTAGACTTCCCCACCCCACGACGATGACGCATTCGCCATCCACGCGCATACTGCTGCTATGCATATGCATCATGATTCTCACGAGCCTCGCATCACATGCCGAGGTGGCAGCCGACGTGCCCACTGAAGTGCCCACCGATATACTCGCCAACGTGCCCGATGATGTGGCCGCTGAAGTGTCGGCTCATGAGGCCGATGATGTGGCCGCCGATGCGCCTGCCGACACTGCCGCCACAAAGTCCGACCGCAATTGGCTGCATCTGCTGAAGCGCGGCGAGCTGTCGATGTCAGACACCACCGTAGAGTATCCGAAATTCGTGAAATTCTGCGTCGATGTCTACAACTGGGCCGACAAGGCTTTCAACTCTTACGACACCACATACGTCGTAGGCACCGGCCGGCGCTGGAAGGCGCGCGTGGCATTCGATGGCTGGACTGATTCCTACAACATGAATCTCAACCATAAGATGCCTGTCACGCTTATCTCTGACCCTTATCTCAATGCCTCAGTCTATCTGCAATATATGGCGGTGAGCGTCAATTATGGGGTCGACCTCAACAATATATTCTTCAACAAACCGGTCAACCACCGCAAACTCGAACTCGGCTTCAACTGCGCACGCTTCAATCTCGATGTGGCTTTCAACCGCAACTCGGGTGGAACCTATATCCGCACATTCGGCGACTACAAGCGGGGCCATCTCATCAAAGAGGATTTCCCGGGGCTCGACATGACATCCTTCACCGCCGACCTATACTATTACTTCAACAACTACCGCTACGCCAACGGCGCAGCCTACTATTTCTCGAAGATTCAAAAGCGGAGCGCCGGATCATTCATACTCGGCTTCACTTACGCCTACGAGGATGTGGAGCTCGACTTCACTCGCATTGCCGATTTTCTCAAGCCCTACCTCACGGTCGACGACCGACATTTCCGCTTCCACTACCACAGCTATTGCCTCCTCTTCGGATATGGCTTCAACTGGGTGCTCAACAAGCATTTCCTCTACAACATATCGGTCATGCCCTCGGTAGGTGTGATCCATTGCTATGAGGATTCTTACGACGGCGCCGACAAGATGCTCTCGCTCAATGCCAAGGGGCGCATGTCGCTGACCTACAACCGTGGTGACTTCTTCACATGCCTTATACTCAAAGCCGATGGCAAATGGTATAAGACCGGGCGTCTCTCGGCATTCAGCGCCATTGAGAATTTCTCACTCTCGGTGGGCGTGAGATTCTAACCGCCGCCCCCTACCTGAGCCCTTCCACTCCCATTTTAATGTATAAAAGGCCCAATCACAAATCAGATACTTAACAGTAAAGGCGCCCGGTGGATTCCGGACGCCTTTACTGTTATCATGCTGAAATAAAGGGGAGATCATGCCCCTTCGCGTATTCTCATCAGTCGCGTGAGCCGCCGAAGATGCGCAGCAGGAAGATGAAGAGGTTGATGAAGTCGAGATAGAGGTTCATCGCGCCTATAGTGGCCAGACGGTCGCTGACGGCGGGGTCAAGGTTGGCCATGGCGATGCGCTTCACTTGCTGGGTGTCCCATGCGGTGAGGCCTACAAAGAGCAGCACACCCACAATCGACACAATCCACTCAATCGTAGAGCTCTTGGCAAAGATATTGACCACCATGAGGATGATGAGGCCGAAGAGAGCCATCATCAGGTACGACCCCATCTTCGAAAGGTCAGACTTCGTGAAATAGCCGTAGACCGACATCGCGCCGAATGTGCCGGCAGTGATGAAGAGCGTATAGACGATGGTGCCCATCTTGTAGACAAAGAATATCGGGGCCAGCCATGCGCCCATCAGAGCTGAGAAGAGGCAGAAGCACCCTATCAGCGCACCCTGGCTCATGCGCATCGCACGCGAGGGTATCACCCATGCCATGACAAACATGGCTATCAGCATCCCCCAGAACACTATCTGGTTGCCGAAGAAGAATGCCATCGCGGCCTGCGATGAGGCCACACCCAGCGCGCAGAAGGCTGAGATGAGAAGGCCGATAAACATGCGCACATACACCTTGCGCATCACGGCGTTGACCTGTGTGGCCAGTGCGTTCTGTGAGCCTCCGTTGTAGACCGGAGGAGTCTGTTTATACTGATTGTAATCCATATGATGTGGAGTTTTGGTTATTCTTTTTTGTTGTCGGGCCCGGGCCGGCAGGCCACCCTCGCGGCGGCGTGCCGGACGCCGACCCTGTTCGGCAGATTGCAGTCGGCCGTAGCTGCAGCCGGCGGGAATCTACCTACTTATAATTCCAACAACTTACAGTGCAAATTTGCTTAATTTTCTGCAAATCATGTTATTTTCTGCAATGTTGCGGTCTGCGAGGGCCGGCCACATCCCCCTTCGGGGCGCAATATTGCGCCTCAAAGGGGATGCGGGTCATTGGCGCTTGGCGAAGTTCAGGCTTCAGCGGCCTACCTATACCCGGGACTGCGGCTTACATGCGCTCGGGCATCTCCATGCCAAGCAGGCTCACGCCGGCGCGAAGCGTGCGGGCGGTGACTGCCGAGAGATTCAGGCGCAGGCAGCGTGTGGCCGGATTCTCCTCTTTCAGAATCGGATAGTCGTGGTAGAACTGATTGTACTCCTTGGCCAGGTCGTAGCAGTAGTTGGCAATCAGCGCGGGCGAATAGATGCGTCCGGCCTCGGCCACCACACCGGGGAAGTCGGCAATCTTCTGAATCAGCACCTGTTCCTTCTCGTTGGGCATCGCCTCGGCGTAGGAGCATTCGGCGAGCTCAGCCTCCGCACGACGGCATACCGAGCGGATACGCGCGTAGGTGTACTGCAGGAAGGGGCCTGTGTTGCCGTTGAAGTCAATCGACTCCTTGGGATTGAAGAGCATATTCTTCTTGGGGTCGACTTTGAGCAGGAAGTATTTCAGCGCGCCCATGCCCACCACGCGGGCTATCTCGGCGGCCTCTTCAGCGGGCATGCCGGCGAAGCGCTCGGCCGATGTGTCGCGGGCATCGGCAATCATTGTGTCCATCAGGTCGTCGGCGTCCACCACGGTGCCTTCGCGCGATTTCATCTTACCCTCGGGCAGCTCTACCATGCCATATGAGAAGTGGGTCAGGTCTTTGCCCCATTTGAAGCCGAGTTTGTCGAGAAGCAGCGCCAGCACCTGGAAGTGGTAGTTCTGCTCGTTGCCCACCACATATATCATCTTGTCGATCGGATAATCCTGATAACGCAGTTTGGCGGTGCCTATGTCCTGAGTCATATAGACTGATGTGCCATCCTTGCGAAGCAGCAGTTTGTGGTCGAGGCCGTCGGGTGTGAGGTCGGCCCACACCGAACCATCCTCGCGGCGATACATTATCCCCTTCTCAATACCGCCGAGCACGAGGTCTTTACCCTCGAGATAGGTGTCGGATTCGTAGTATATCTTGTCGAAGTCTACGCCAAGACGCTTGTAGGTCTCGTCGAATCCGGCATACACCCATTCATTCATCATGCGCCAGAGCTTACGCACCTCCTCATCGCCGGCCTCCCAGCGACGCAGCATCTCGCGGGCCTCCTGCATGAGGGTCGAGGCAGCCTCGGCCTCCTCATCGGTCATACCCTGCTCTTTGAGGGCTTTGAGCTCGGCTTTGTAGTGCTTGTCGAATTCCACATAGAAGTCGCCGATCAGGTGGTCACCCTTCTTGCCTGAGCTTTCGGGAGTCACGCCGTTGCCCCACTTCTGCCATGCCAGCATCGACTTGCAGATGTGGATACCGCGGTCGTTGACGATATTGGTCTTCACCACCTTGTGGCCGTTGGCCTCAAGTATGCGCGAGAGTGAATAGCCGAGAAGATTATTGCGCACGTGGCCGAGATGAAGGGGCTTGTTGGTGTTGGGCGATGAGTACTCCACCATCACGAGGTCAGACTCTTCAGTGACGGGGCGGAAGCCGAAGTTCTCGTCAGCCTCAATCTCATGAAGCTGGCCAAGCCAGAATGAGGGGGCCACACTCAGATTGAGAAAACCCTTTACGGCATTAAACTTCTCGATAGCGGCCACATTGGCGGTGAGCCACTCGCCGATCTCTGCCGCTGTCTCCTCGGGCTTCTTGTGAGATGCCTTCAGATAGGGAAACACCACTACGGTGAGGTGTCCCTCGAATTCCTTTTTCGTCTGCTGCACCTGCACCGACTCAGGCGCCACCTCAGCGCCATAGAGAGCCTTGACAGCATCGGCCACTCCGGCCGCGATTATCTCTTCAATTTTCATAGTCTATGTGAGGATATGTTGTCTGTTGTAATGATAGATATTCGGTTAGACTCATCCATGCCCTGCGGGAGCACTCCCCCACCACTTGCAGCATGGACCTTACTATCCTAATAAACTACAAAATTAGCTATTTTTTGCGTCATTCCCAATGATAAGCGCCAAATTCTGAATTTCTGAGATGCGCCCACCGCTACACATGCAGACCCCTCCGGAGAGGAGCGCTGTATTGGCGCTCTGTCGCCGGAGGGGTCACGTAGTCGGTGGGATGCGTAATGGTGTATCAGAAGATCACCTGGAGTCGGGCCATTATGCCGTTGAGGGTCACGGGGCCTGCCGACGGACCATCCCATGTGCGGGTATATGAGTAGTGCAGACGCGCTATCATATATTTGTTGATATAGTAGTTGAGTGTGGCTGAGAAGTCATTCATGCGGCCGCCGTAGATGCCTGCCGAGCGGTCGGTGAGGGTGGTATAGTTGTAGTCAAGCACGAGTTCGAGGCTCTTGGGAGCCGGAGTGGCAATGCCGCCTCCCATCATGTCGTAGGTGTAGGTGCTGCCCAGTATCAGGCCACGCAGTGTGACGTAGGCACCCTGACCGACATAGGCGTTGTAGCCGTCGCGGCGGTTGACATTGACCCAGAAGTATTGTGATTCGAGGGCGAAGCGGTTGTAGCTCAACAAGAGCTCAGGCGAGAGTTTGAAGAGATTCTTGGCGTGGTCGACATCAGCGTTGATGGCTGTCACCTGGCAGATGCGTGTGGGATAGTTGGCCTTGAAGGTGAAGGCGTCGTGGGTGTCGGGATCACCATGGCGCTGCGGAGTGGCGAAGGCGCCTGAGATGCCGATCTGGGCCATCAGACCCGGGTCATGCCACGGACGATAGACGAGGCGCGAGCGTATGCCGTAGCCCTCCTGGGTGAATTGTTCGGGGGTGAGGATATAGTTGGTGGCGGAGGGTTCCATGTGGAAGCTGGCGCTGGCCAGGAATTTCTTGCCGTTGTATTCATACTGCACACCGAGCTGGCGGGAGTCATTGAATACGGTGTTGCTGACGGGCTCCTCCATCGTGGGCTTCATCGAGCTTGATGTGGCGCTCTGCAGACCGAATTGATGGATAAACGAACCAATCTTGAAGTTATTCTCTTCGTTGAGGTTATATTCGATATAGAGGTCTTTCAGTCCGACCTTGCCATAAGCGAAGCCTACATCAACCTTTGCGCCCCATTTGCCATATTTCATCTTCACTCCGAGGCGGGCGTCGGGAATGGCGAGACCATCCTTGAAGAGTGATTTCTGCGGCGAGATGAATACTCCGCCGTCGAGAAGGATGCGGCCGGTGGGAGTCACTGAGAATTTGGGTTTATCTTTCTTGGCCTCCTCTTCGACCACTATGACTGTGGTCTGCGATGCGGCTGACGATGTGGTGGCCAGGGTGGCCTGTGCGCCTGATGTGGCGGCCTCTGCCGAGGCTATGTCGGTGCTCTCTTCAGCCATGACCGGAATGCTCAGGGATGTGAGGGCTATTGATGCGAGTAAAAGTCTGGTATTCATAACTGTCGGTATTTAGGTCAAGTATCTCTCAAAAAATCAGTTATATACTATTCTTAGGTTTATTTTTGAGATACTTACGGTCAGTAGGTATAGTAGTCTCTCTTGATTTATGGTGAAATGTGGAATAGGGCCACTTTATTTCTCGGCGCGCTGGGGCTGCGGGCGTTTGCCGGCTTTTACCTTACCCTGCTTCTTGAGTCCGGCAAATTCCTTCTTGGCTTTGTCGAGCTGGGCGTTGAATCCGGGGTCGGCGTGCAGGCGTGCCACGATTCCTGAGCCGGTGATGCGACCTGCATCGACATCGCTCTGGAAGTGATAGCCGCAGATTACTCTCGATTCACCCATCTGGAAGCCGCGTTCAAGGATTTCGTCCTGGCGGTCGGGATTCAGCTCGGTGAGCACAAGGGCTGTGGCCCAGCCGATAGAGGTGTGGCCCGAGGGATATGAGCCGTTGGTGGAGAGCTCGGCCTGCTGCTCAGGATTGCAGGTGTCTTCGCCAAAGAATGAGTAGGGGCGCTGGCGATTGTAGTAGTTCTTGGCCTCGCGGGTGGCGAGGTCGCCGGCATCCTCGCGCATACCGACTATGAGTTTATAGATTTCGGGAGTGGTCTCCGGACTGATATATACTCCGAAGGCCTCTGAGAATGCATCGGGCAGATCCTGACCCTCTACGCGGGCGTCGCGGAAGGCCTGTTCGCCTCGCTCGGTGTTGCGTATAGATTTGCCCCAGTCGTAGCGGGCTTTGTCATACATGAATTGCACTGACTCCACGCTTGGCGGCCCGGGCAGGAGTTCGAGGCTATTGGGAGCCTCACCCTCCATGAGGAAGAATACGTCAGGATTGGTGCTGTGGTCCTTGACTTTCACTTCGGCTGTCTGCGCAAGGACCTGACCCATAAACATCGCTGCCAATGCTAATGCTGAGATGGAGAAGATCTTTTTCATAGTATTTTTACTTTCGTGTTTGAATTAGATGAATGATTCCGTCCGTAAGCAGGAGACCAATAAGCTGATTGATTGCAACTTGAGTCTCTTGCTGAGAGTAGCCTTTTGCGCGCGTGCGCGCCGCGGATGGCAGCGTTGGGGCGCCCTTTAAGGCGATTCACATCTACTTAACATCATGAGCGTGATATTGGTTTGATAAATGTTATATGTTGTTAAACATATTTAAAAAGACCTGCACCCCCGGCGTGCTTTTCAGCATCTACGCAGTGGGGTGCAGGTCATTATTTTCTGTCGGCATGGGGCGCCGGATATATCCATGAAGCTCAGTCTCTTATATAGTGGGGCATCTCTTCCGGTATCACCATCGAGAGCTCTACGAGGCCGCCGATTGAGTCATCGCGGCGGTGGCGCCAGGCAGTCTGGAATATCATCTTGCGCAGGCCGGCTTTTGAGATAGTATAGCAGTTGGTGCCTCCGTCGCGAAGCAGGCGCTCGATTATCTCTACGGAGCGGGGTGAATGGCAATCGCGCAGATTGCATCCGATGAGGTCGCCATGCGCGGCGAAGGTGTCGCGGGCGCGGCGGTTCATGTAGATTATGCGACAGTCGGCGTCGCACACTGTCACGGCGCAGTTCATGCCCCATACCCAGTCGGGGATATGGGCGGCAATTTCATGATTCAGGTTTTCCATATGCAGATTGTAGGGTTGTAGAGTCTGTGGGGTTCAGCGCAGATGAGCTCTGACATCGGCCATCGAGGTGCAGCGGGCGGTGAGATTGCCGGCGGCGTCAATGACAAATATGGTGGGTAGTGCGGCCACCTGATAGTCGCGCACCAGTGTGGCGGCATCGGTGTCGGTGGCATAGACACATGTCCAGGGAAGATTGGCGGCTGCGTTGCGCCATGCGAGCTGGTCGTCGTCGAGGCCTACGTTGTAGATCTGCACCCCCTGGAGTTTTCGTAATTCGGCGTTGAGGGCCGGCGTCGCGGGGTCAGAGAGATTTGAGAACACCAGCAGCGTGGCACTCCCCTTTCCGGCCTTGTCAGAGAGTTTCACATCCTTGCCGTCGACGTCGGGGAGTGCTATGTCGATATATCCTGCGGCATTGGCCTGCAGTATGCGGCGCACCGAGTCGGGGAGCTCGCGCTGGGTCTGGCGGCGCGAGGCGGTGGCCGTCTCGGTCAGCAGCTGCAGACGCGGGTCGGAGGGGCGGTATTCGCGGAAGGCTGTGGCCACGGCTGCGAAATATCGGGAGTCGTCGGGGAGGCGGAAGAGGGGCTGGCCATTGATGGTCTTGGTGAGTATGTAGTAGCTCACCACCGAGCCCCGGGCATCCTGCAGATAGGCGGTGTAGACGTGGCGCTTGAAGTTGCGCGCCGAGTCGGGATTATCGAGCACGGCAGCCTTGGCTATGAGCTCTTTCTCAAATTTGCCGAGTGCCACAGCCTGGTCGGAGCCGGCGATGCTGAAGTCGGTTGCGAAGCGGGGGGCGCGGGCATCGATGGTGATGGTCTCGACTGAGTCTACGGGGAAGTAGATGTAGTCGCCCTTGAGGCGCAGACGATATATCTCGGGGTCGGCCGGGGCCATCTGGCTGAATGAGAATTTGCCGTTATCCTTCAATTCGACTGAGTCGATGCCGACCCATATCCCGGCATGGTCGGGGCGTTCGAGCACGAGGGTTGAGCCTTCGGCCCCCTCGACAGTACCCTTGACCTTGAATGATGGCTCTGTGCACCCGCCAAGCATTATGGCGGCGGCAAAGGCAAAGGCCGCAGCTACTCCTGCGGCGGCATGATGATATTGGCGCATGTTGTGTATGGTCTTAATCTTTCGGTTTTGATTGCCAAAATTAATTAAAAAAGCTGACATTTCATCCGCGCCCGTCAAAAATTATGAGCCGTCGGGGCGCCCCGCTACGGGGCTGCGGCTAAAATAATGAGCCGTCCGGACCCGCATCTGATTGCCCGCGGCAATTGTTTTTATTCTTTTTTTGATGTTTTTCGTAAAAAGTTTAAACAACTTCATTGGCTAAAGCGGTAATAATTATTAACTTTGTAGGAAAATTAAAAAGTTACAGTTAATATCGTCTCCGCACCCCTCACAGGGGCGGGGCGCAGCGGCAAAAACGCAGCGAAGAAAAACAATAACGATTCTATGCTTAAACCAGTAAAAAAGACCATCGACCTTGGCGACGGCCGTCGGATTACAATCGAGACGGGTAAACTTGCCAAGCAGGCTGATGGCGCCGTGGAGGTGCGCATGGGCAACACCATGCTGCTCGCCACAGTATGCTCGGCCGCCGAGGCCAACGAAGGGGTGGATTTCATGCCCCTCACAGTGGAGTATAAGGAGAAATATGCCTCCATTGGCCGCTATCCCGGCGGATTCCTGAAGCGCGAAGGTCGCGCCAGCGATTATGAAATCCTCACTTCGCGTCTTGTGGACCGCGTGCTGCGTCCGCTTTTCCCGGAGAATTATCATGCGGAGACTTTTGTCAATGTCACCCTCTTCTCGGCTGATGAGAATGAGGCTCCCGACGCGCTTGCCGGCATCGCGGCTTCGGCTGCTCTGGCTTGCTCTGACATCCCTTTCAATGGCCCGATCTCTGAAGTGCGCGTGGCCCGCGTCGATGGCCAGTGGGTGATCAATCCGAATTTCGAGCAGATTGAGCGCGCCGACATCGAGCTCATGGTGGGTGCCACCTACGACAACATCATGATGGTCGAGGGCGAGATGAATGAGGTGTCTGAGGCCGACCTTCTGGAGGCTCTGAAGGTGGCTCACGCTGAAATCAAGAAGCATTGCCTGGCTCAGATCGAGCTTATGAAGGAGGCCGGCAAAGAGGTGAAGCGTGAGTATTGCCATGAAATCAACGACGATGCTCTGCGTGCCGACGTGCGCGAGAAGTGCTACGACAAGGCTTATGCAATTGCCCGCACCGGCAGTGCCGACAAGCACTGGCGCAACGATTCTTTCAAGGCTATCCGCGATGAATATATCGAGTCGCTCCCCGAGATGACTGACGAGCAGCTCGAACTCTATACTCCCGAACAGCGCGTGGAGATGGTGAAGCGCTACTACCATGACGTCGAGAAGGAGGCTATGCGCCGCTGTGTGCTCGACGAGGGTATCCGCCTCGACGGCCGCGCCACTACCGACATCCGTCCCATCTGGTGCGAGATCGACTATGTGCCCGGCCCTCACGGTTCGGCTGTCTTCACTCGTGGTGAGACTCAGGCTCTCGTTACTGCCACTCTGGGCACCACGCTCGATGAGAAAATCGTAGATGATGTGCTCAACCAGAGCAAGGAGCGCTTCCTGCTGCACTATAACTTCCCCCCCTTCTCTACAGGCGAGGCTCGTCCGCAGCGTGGTGTGGGCCGACGCGAAATCGGTCATGGCAATCTCGCTCACCGCGCGTTGAAGCGCATGTTCCCTGATGGATTCCCCTATACCTGCCGTATCGTCAGCGATATCCTGGAGTCCAACGGTTCATCTTCGATGGCTACTGTATGTGGCGGCACTCTCGCCCTGCTCGATGCGGGTGTGAAGATGAAGCGCCCTGTGGCCGGCGTGGCCATGGGTCTTATCTCTGACACCGACAATGTGAAGTATGCTATCCTCTCTGACATCCTCGGCGATGAGGACCACCTCGGCGACATGGACTTCAAGGTCACCGGCACCGAGCGCGGCATCACTGCCACTCAGATGGATATCAAGTGCGATGGCCTCAGCTATGAGGTGCTCGAGAAGGCTCTTGAGCAGGCTCGCCAGGGGCGTATGCACATCCTCGGCATCATCGCTGAGACTATCCCCGAGGCCCGCGAGGACTACAAGCCTCATGTGCCCAGACTCGTCACCATCGAGATTCCGAAGGAGATGATCGGCGCAGTCATCGGCCCGCAGGGCAAGGTCATCCAGGCTATGCAGGAGGAGACCGGCACCACTATCTCTATCGATGAGGATGAGAAGACCGGCGTAGGCCGCGTGGAAATCGCATCGAAGGATGCCGCCGGCATCGATGCAGCTCTGGCCCGCATCAAGGCTATCGTGGCCCAGCCCGAAGAGGGTGAGGTCTATGAGGGCACTGTGCGCTCGATTCTCGACTTCGGTGCTTTCGTTGAGTTCATGCCCGGCCGCGATGGTCTGCTGCACATCTCTGAAATCTCTTGGAACCGCCTCGACTCCATGGATCAGAGCGGTCTGAAGGAGGGCGACAAGGTGAAGGTGAAACTTATCGAAATCGATAAGAAGACCGGCAAGTATCGTCTCTCGATGCGTGTGCTCACTGAGAAGCCTGAGGGATATGTAGAGCGTGAGGCTCGTCCGCGCCGCGAAGGTGGCGACCGTGGTCCGCGTCGTGAGCGTGGCGACCGCCCTGAGCGTGGCGACCGCAGCCCGCGCCGTGAGTTCAATGGCGAGCGTCAGGAGCGTGGCCCGCGCCGCGAGTTCAACGGCGAACGCCGTGAGCGTGCTCCGCGCCGTGATGGTAATGCCGCAGGCGGCAACCGTCCCTTCGCTGACCTCAACATCAAAATCGAGGAATAAGAATCCCGACTGATACTATATCAAATTGCAGAAGGCGCATCCGCGGATGCGCCTTCTCTTTTTTACTCAAGCCTTGACACGCTTCCACTTGGCGGCACGGGGCGAATAGGCCAGAGTCACGATATGCCCCTCGCTCTCGTAGCTGAATAGTTCCATATCTATGCTCTCAGTGCGGGCGCCAGCTTGGTCGGCCGGTCGCTCTATCACGGCGCGTCCAAAGCGTGGATTACCGGCAAGAGGGGTACTGCATATTTCAGGCAGGGCCTTTATCACCAGGGCGCTGCGGAAATCAAGTCCGGGGGCGAGAGCGGCTTTGTAGAGGGCCTCCTTGATGGTCCAGGCAAGCACATGAGCCCTGACCTGCGCCGCATCGGCGTCAAGTGGGGCATGGTGGGCATCGCCACGCTCAAGGGCGGCTGCATAGTCGGCCACAAGGCGCAGTTCATCGGAGCTTAGCACACGCTCGGCCACTTTGAGCACCTGACTGCGGTCGGCCCGCTCGCAATCCACCCCCATGGCGGTGCGGATGTTGAAGCATGTGAGGTCGGCCTCAGGTGTGCGGGGCAGCATGGCCACGACCATAAAGTGAGTGGTGTGCGACACCGATATGCGTTGAGGTTCATCGGCCAGCAGTGGGGCGCCGCTCGCTGTGTGGTCAATCTCACGGAAGCGTTCGGCTCCGTTCTCGCCAAACACCTGCAGGGCCATCGCCATCCAGAGGCGCTGCGATTTATCCTCGCCTCCGCAAATCTCCTCGACCTGCACTCCGGCCGAGGTGGCGTGACGCCAGAATATGAATTCAGTCTCCATGTTCCTCTTCATTCTCCTCGGCGGGGTGCTCTACGGTAGCCTTCACCTTGGTTATCCTGTGTTTCTCTATCTTTAGGGCCTGCAGCTTGAGTGGGCCGCGGCGCAACTCTTCGCGAGGCTCCGGGAAGTCACCTTTTATCTCGAGCATGAGTCCGGCCAATGTCTCGGCATCACCGAGGTCGCCGAGCGACTCCTCCTCTATGGCAGTGACCCGGCAGAGGTCGCTGATCGACATCTTGCCGTCGATGATATAAGTGTCAGGTGCCACCTTGCGATACATCGAGGCTGTGTCGTCATACTCATCATCTATCTCTCCGATGATCTCTTCGATGATATCCTCGAGTGCCACGATGCCTTGTGTGCCGCCATATTCATCTATCACGATGGCCATATGAATGCGCCGGCGGCGGAAGTCTTCGAGCAGGTCGTCGATTTTGCGGCTCTCAGGCACAAAGAAGGGTTCGCGAATCAGGGTCTGCCAGCGGAAGGAGTTGTCACGGTTGCCGATATATGGCAGCAGGTCTTTGGAGTAGAGTATGCCGCGGATGGTGTCTTGCGATGTGTCGTAGACCGGTATGCGCGAGAATCCCGAGTCGAGTATCACTTTTATGACGTTGTCCCAGGTCTCGTGATACTCCACATCGGTGACATCCACACGCGATATCATGATCTCCGACACCTCTTTCTCGCCAAATGTGAGAATACCTTCGAGCATCTCTTTCTCCTGTCCCTCCTTGATGTCGGATATCGAGAGGGCTTTCTCAAGCACATCGGTAGAGATATCCTCCTCTTTTTTGGTAACGATGCGGTTGATGAGGGTGGATGATTTGACCATTATCCGCGCGGGGAGATAACACATCTTGTAGAGCATCATCAGTCCGCCGGAGGCACTGAGCACCCATTGCATGGTGCGCCCGCGGGCCACGAGTTTGGGGAATATCTCGCCACAGAGCAGCAGCAGGAAGGTCATGAAGACTGTCTGAAGCAGGAAGTTAACCACCTCCGAGTTGAATTGCACGGTCTGGCTGATGGCGAATGTCAGAAGCACCACCATCGTGATATTCACAAGATTGTTGGAGATGAGTATTGTGGCCAGCAGGCGCTCTGAATCGCTGAGCAGCGTCATGGCCCGTGTGGCCTCTTTTGCGGTCAATTCCTTGAGCTCATCTATCTCCTGACGGGTCAATCCGAAGTAGGCAATCTCACTGCCGCTGACGAATGCCGACACCATGAGGCAGAAGATGGCTATGGCCACGATGGCTATCCAGCTTCCCCAGCTGGCAGGGGCATGAAATTCTATTGCCCGCGCTGCCATGCAGAGCATCGACGTCATCGGACCGGCGGGCATCAGTGATGTTGGTAAAGGGTCTGTATCCAAAATTTTATTTGCGTTTTCAAGTGATTGTGTGGAGATGGGCCGCAGCGCGGAGGCAGAGTTTGCGTCGGTATGCCGCGCGGTCAAAATAATGATGCTGACAAGGATGATTGCTCCTCGCCATCTCTCATCATTCTGAGCCACTTATCCATTTTTATGCAAATTTAGCCATTTTTCAGCTAATTACAAAATATATCACCAGCCACCCGACAATGTGCCGCCGCCGGCCCCTTTGCGCCGCGGACGGAAGGGTATCATCTTCTCTACCTCTTCAATCTGCTGATGATTGACATACCAGATGTAGCCTTTGACATGCGTGAAGCGGCCGGTGGCCATGAGGCGCCCCATATATTCGCCTACCTGACGCCGGTGGGCCTTGATATTGGAGGGGTCGCCGAATTTGTAGTCTATCACAATGGCGCCTCCGTCGGCATCTGTCATGACGCGGTCGGGGCGCTTCATGAGTTCGCCGGGATGCAGCAGGGGACGCTCGTTGAGCACTCGGTATGTGCCGTCAAACCAATGCCGGTCGCTGACCCACTCGATGGCGGCGCCGAGCGAGGCTTCATACTCGCGCATCATGCGGCGGGTGATGAGGCCGCGGCTGCGTATCTTGGAGAGGGCGTGGGGGATGTCGGAGGCTACTACCACATGTTCGAGCACAGCATGCTTGAGGCTCCCTTCCGAGCGGGGGTCGATGCGGTCGTCATCAGCTGAGTCCACCACGGGCGGTGTTCCTTCGGGGTGATATTTGAGTATCTCGCGGTCGGAGTTGATGTAGTAGCGCCCTATCTTGCGCGATTCGACACTCCCACCCCGACGGCTGCGCTGCCGGGCGAGGGCGGTAGCCACATCCTGCAGGGGCTCGCCGTAACGTACCTGCCATTCGTCCTCTTTCTGCAGTGCCCCCTGCGGAGGGAGCATGTAGCTGTAATCCTCTCCGGCATCGGGCCGGGTGGCAGCGTCCGCTTCGACAGCCTGCTCTATAAGAGCGTCGACATCGCGGCAGATTTCATAGGCGTGATGACGCATCAGGGGGGCATCGGCGGAGGATAGCTGCGGGGCTGCGGCGAGGCCGTCGGAATCAGTCGATTGCTTTTTGAAGGGTCCGGGCAGGTAGATGTAGAGTTCGCTTACGGCTCGAGTGAAGGCTACGTAGGCTTTGTTGATCTGGTCAGTCTGCACCCGATGGCGCTCTTCGGCATATATGTCGGCCCAGGCGGTGCCTTCGGCCACCTTGGAGCTTAAGGTGATGGGCAGGAGCTTCGGCAAGCGCGCCGAGTAGCTGAGTTCGGTAGGTATGGGCACCCACATCTCTTCGCCGCTGCGACGCATGTCGAGGCGCAGATCGATGTCGGGGAGTATGACACATTCGAATTCCAGGCCTTTCGATTTGTGGATGGTCATGACGTTGATGGCGTCGGTGTCTTCGGGCGATGACACACATATGCGCTTGCCTGACGTGTCCCACCATCGCAGCATCGAACCGATGTCGGTAGGATTGGCTTCGCAATAGTCGAGCACTGCATCCTGGAATGCGGCTATGAAGGGGGCTTCGGTGCGGCGCTGATGCGGAGTGAGGAAGACTTCTGCGAGGGCTTCTGTAAGCGAGGGGAGCGTGATGGCCTGCATCCCTGCGATGAGGGTGCCGAGGGTGTCACCCTCTACTGGCATCTCCATGAATTCACGCAGGCGCTCCTGAAGCGATTTGCCCGGGTTGCGGGCTGAGAAGAAGCTGAAGCTGTTCTGCAATTCTATCCAGTTGACCGAGCGCGAGGTCTGGCGTCCGGTGCTGTCGGCGGGGCGTTCCTTACCCTCTACACTGTCCTGAATGAGGCGGAAGCATTCTACAAGGGTGGTCACGGCCGACGATGTGTCGAGGGTGAGTGAGTCTTCGCTCACAAACTCCAGTATCTCATCACCCTCGCCAAGGGTGTTGTTGTAAGCCATGAGGCCGGCTATCACCTCTTTGCCTGCCTGGCGGCTGTTGACGATTACTGCCACCTCTTTCTGCCTGTAGCCGCGCCGCAGCAACGATGTGATGAGATTGCCTATGCGGCTGATGATCGGCAGGGGGATTTTGCGCCCGGCCTCTGAGTCTTGCGATGCGTCGGCGCTATCGGCTGAATCCGGTGTGTTGTCGGTGACATCTTCGAAGGGAGCGGTGAGGTTATGACGGTCGTAGAAATTCACCTCTACATACCCTCTCTGGGGCTCGCGGCTGCGCGGATATTGCACGGTGTTGGCATAGAGTGTGGCTATCCGGTCGCTCAGGCGCGCGGCGAGTGAACTGAAGAATATGTTGTTGAAGCGCACTATGTTGAGGCGGCTGCGCCAGTTGGAGTTCTCCTCCTTGCTATAGCCGCGTATGTCGGCGTCGCTGAAGGTGGAGGGCACTATATCGGTAATCAGCGTAGGTTCGGCGCCACGGAAGCGGTAGATGCTCTGCTTGGCATCGCCGATGATGAGATTGGGATGTGCGTGCGATTCGCTCTCCAGCAGCAGGGGGCGGAAGTTGTCCCATTGCTTGAGCGATGTGTCTTGAAATTCGTCGATGAGAAAGTGGTTGAGGCGCGTGCCGAGGCGTTCGTAGATGAAGGGCACATCATCATCGGCTATGATGCGGTGTATCATCGTGTTGGTGTCGGCTATCTTCATGGCGCCTATGTCGAGAAGATAGTCGTTGACACGCTGGCGCAACGTATTGGTGAGTGCCACTTTGGGCAGCGCGGGCTTGATGAGCTCCCAATAGCTCACCTCATCGCTCTGCAGATAGTTTTTCCAGGCCTTAAAGGCATCGCAAAGCTCCCGCCAGGTGTCGGCATATGGCAGCAGTTGCTGACTGAGGGCTTTGGGCACTTTTGAGTTGACATGTTTGGTTGAGCGGGTGTCGAGCTTATACTCTCCCATAGGGTCGGCGTCGCTGCGCATGAGGGCGCGAAGGCAGGCGGCGTTCTTTTCGCCATAGGGGAGCAATGAGGCGGGGTCGCCGAATGGGGTGTAGGCATCAAGAACACTCCGGGCCAGAGATGGCAGGGGAGCGAAGAGGTCGGCGGCTTTGTCGGCGATATCGCGTTCGATTGATTCGGCAGCCTGCCGCAGACTGTGGCCTGCGTCGAAGTATTCGTCGAGCGATTGGCGCACGGCGCTGTATTCTTCATCATCAATCTGGGCCGCTACCTTGCTGAGGGCGCCGAACACACCGCTGCCGGCCTTACCCTTCTGGCGCTGCTGGAAGAGATTCCACTGCGCACCGCCGCGTTTCATCTCCTTGTCGATCATATGGCGCACCCAGTAGCGGTCGTCGGCGGCTGAGTCACCGGCCGAGATATCGTCGACGAGCGACGTGGCGGCCGTGGCGGCTACATGCTCGCTGTCGATAAGCACCTGATACGAGTCGGGCAGCTCCGATTCGTAGGCAAAAGTGCGCAATATATTCTGGAAGAAGGCGTCGATGGTAGAGATATTGAAATCGGAGTATTCATACAGCACCTGATGCAGCGCCTCGCGGCAGGCGGCGCTGACGTCGGCTTCCGACACCGCATAGGTCTGCGTGAAGTAATCCATATAATCGGGGCGCTTCCCTGCCGGGGGGTAAGCCAGCTCATAAAGCTTACCTACGATGCGCTCTTTCATCTCGTTGGTGGCCTTGTTGGTGAAGGTGACGGCAAGGATATGCTGCACCGAGTCGGCAAGTTCGGGCATTGTGCGCAGGCGCCGCGTGGGGCCATCGCTGCTTGCCACGGTGATGAGCATCTCTATGAATCTCTTGGTCAGTGTGAAGGTCTTGCCTGAGCCGGCTGAGGCTCGCTGCAGTGTGAGCATGATGATTCAGGTGAGTATTAGTGAGTTTGTATCTTCGGGAGTCGGTTCACCCCTCCCCCTTGACTTTATAACCTTTCTGACGCAGAAGGTCGGCGGCCTGATGGCGGCGATCCCCCTGCAGCAGAATCTCTCCGCCGCGTGCGGAGCCTCCGCAGCCTATGCGCTGCTTAAGCCAACGGGCCACATCCAGAGCCTCGGCATCATCTGCCTCATCAAAACCTTCGATGATGGTGGCAGCCTTGCCGGCGCGCCCTTTCTTCTCATAAAACATTCTCAGCACACGCCCCGACACAATCGCGTCTCCCCCGCCGGCTTCAGCCGGGGGGAAGACGTCAGTATTGTCGCCGGATGCGGGCTCTTCGGGCATTTCGCTGGCGCGAAGTGCCCCGAGGGCCTCTTTCCAGTCCATTTTATTTACCCAGTGTGTCGGCAGGTTTGAACTTGCAGACCTTCTTGGCTGCAATTGTGATTTTCTCTTTTGTGCGCGGGTTGATACCTGTGCGCTCGGGCTTCTCTGTCATTGAGAATGTGCCGAAGCCGAGAAGCTGCACCTTGTCGTCATTCACGAGAGCCTGGGCAATCGATTCGAGCACTGCGTCTACGGCTGCCTTGGCATCCACTTTGTTGAGGTTGGCCTTAGCTGCAACCTCATTGATAAGATCTGTCTTGTTCATAATATATTGTATGTTTAAAAGTTGTCAATCTCGAAATGAAGAATCCTCCCCGCGATCAAGGGGGATAATTCCGGCAGGAGCGCACTCCTCCCCTATATCCTTATAACTGATTGCAGCAACAAATAGTTATGCCGAAATCAACATTTTCCCCAAAATTACATAAAAAAATCAATTCCCCAAAAAAATCACCACCCAAACCCCCATTTTCCCCCCGCGCAGCCCCCGCAGCCGCC
>OFFB01000046.1_pt1 | contig 134843 bp, 136 predicted proteins | sample 1521281 | NCBI WGS metagenome assembly OFFB01 (sample SAMEA3504109, study PRJEB24116) | mouse gut metagenome | biome: mouse gut; feature: mouse-associated habitat; material: faeces | place: Denmark | collected 2011
TTTCTGAAAATCAACCCCTTCCCGACTATTCGCTATTGAGTTTCCGAGACTGCTCTTGTAAATCTTGATTTGTTACCACTGAAAAATACCATGATTCTTTCGTTGCACACCACCAACAGTTTTTTGAATCTGGGGCAAAAATTAGTTGCGCAGACGTAACTTTCGGTTGCGTCCTTCTGTATTTCGGCTGAAATTAAAAAAAGATAAGAGTTTGAGAGAATGCATTTTGACAGGATTTGTTTTGGAAAGGATCCGTCTGTGCCGTTTGAAAAACAGCGGCTTAAATGTATTCAAAAATACTCTGAATAGCATCGGATACATTGATCATTTCGGAAATTGGCAATCTGTCTGATTTTTTATAACCGCGAATAGATAAATCTAGCAATGCCAGTTTTTCACAATGTATATATCCTTCCGTATTTTCTGTGGATATCCATATATGAAGAGGTCCTGGCCTGGAATTACTAATAATAGGACATCCTATTATTTCCCCGCTGATATTGAAAAAATCTTTACTGGCAATCAGTACCGGATGCCTGATTTTTTCTATTTTCAGAATATCTCCCTGATATAACTGTTCCATTACCATACCTCTCTTCCGACAGGGGTGCCCCAGTCATATTCGCCATCAAGCATCAATTTTCCGTTAAATTCCGCTGCTCTTTCTTCCAATGTTCTATGACGGAATGGTTTTACTAAAGTAATTACACCGTTTGATATCGTGACATCTAAAATGTCATTTGTTGCAATTCCGGCACTTTTCAGTATATCCTTTGATAGTCTTATTCCCTGACTGTTTCCCCATTTTTTTACCTGTGCCTGCATGTGAAACCTCCCTGTAATATAGTATATACTTAGTATATACTATGTGAAGAGGATTATCAATAAGAATATATTTTTTTAAATATCCATAAATAATTTTGCAGAGACTTAAAGTTTTAATGCATGAAATAATCGATGGCAGAATTTGACGGAGGATATTGCAAATTAGATGAAATATGGTAAAGTTGACATATTGAAGCGTATATCCATATAAAAAATAGAGAGAAAAGCGGGTTTTTTTAGTTGGATTCAGAAAACAGTTATATGGCAGAGAATAGAAAGCGGGAGACAGAAATGATAAAAAAATTAAACACCTTCAGGAAGAATGAACGAACCGGGCATTCGGTTTTTTATGTAATTTTTCTTATTGTCTGTTTTCTGGCTGTGGGAGCGGGCTTTGTCTGTTTTCGGCTTAGAAACGGCGTTCAGGTGAAGGCGCCGCGGGACAGGGAGTATCTCTCGGATGCGGAAGTAGTTTTTTACAGGCAGGATGATGAACGATGGCGGGAGGACAGGCTTGGAGAGTCGAAGTATACGATGGGTTCTTCCGGCTGTCTGGTGAGCTGTATTGCCTCTGCGCTCTCCATGGAAAGCAGCATGGAGGAGACGCCCGGAGCCCTGAATGAAAGGTTTTCCGCAAAACAGGTATATGATGTGGAGGGAAATCTGCAGTGGGGATTGTTGTCCGAGGCAGGGGAATATCAGGCTGATGTTTACGGGGAAGTTTCGACAGATGTGATAGAGGACTGCCTCTCAGAGGGACATTACCCGATCGTCAGAGTGCGGATGTACGCATTGGGAAATATCCATTATGTGCTGATCGTGGGTGCAGGAGACGGCGAATATCTGTGTATGGATCCACTAAGAGATGAGATAACGGAGCTGTCTGACTACGGGAACAGGGTTTACGCTCTGCGGTGTGTTTATCCCGCTGACAGGAGTGTTCAGAAGCACGATGCAGGGAAAAATATTTTCCAAAACATGACATACAGGCGTCCTGTTTGTTGTGATAGAATTACGATATAACAGGAACCAGAGAGAAAAGGCACGTATGCCATTCTTTCAGGAGAAAGCGGCATGATGAAGATGATTAAGGAGTAGCGATGAAAATAGACAGACTGATCGGGATCCTGTCTCTGTTACTGCAGAAGGATACGGTGACGGCGCCTGAACTGGCGGCGCAGTTTGAAGTTTCCAGGCGGACGATAAACCGGGATATTGAGGATCTGTGCAAAGCCGGAATCCCGATTGTGACAAGACAGGGGACGGGCGGCGGAATCTCTATTATGAAGGATTACAAAATAGAAAAAACCTTGCTGACAAACGCGGAGATGCAGGATATTCTGGCGGGACTACGAGGGCTTGACAGTGTAAACGGCACAAACCGCTACGGCCAGCTGATGGAAAAACTCTCCGCCGGTTCTTCGGATTTCATGGTGGGAAGCCAGTCTGTGCTGATCGATCTCTCTTCCTGGTACAGGGAATCTCTTGCGCCGAAGATCGAGCTGATTCGCAGCGCCATAGGCGGCTGCAGGGAACTTCGGTTTCTCTATTTTTCACCGAAGGGGGAACAGGAGAGATGTGCAGAGCCCTATTATCTGATCTTTCGGTGGTCAAGCTGGTACCTCTGGGGATGGTGCAAAAGCAGACGGGATTTCCGGCTATTCAAACTGAATCGTATGGAAAAGCTGCGGGTGGAGGCAGAGTTTACAGGAAGAGCAGTCCCACTGCCGGATCTGAGTAATGAGAGCATTTTTCCCGGCGGTATCAGGGTGAAGGCGCTGATCGATAAAAGCTGCAAGTGGCGGCTGGTGGAAGAGTTCGGAATGGACAGTTTCACGGAGCAGGCGGACGGCAGGCTGCTCTTTGAAGCGGATTACACCGATCAGGAAAATCTGGTCACCTGGCTGCTTTCCTTCCGGGAGAAGGCGGAGATTCTGGAACCGGCCAAACTGCGGGAAGAGCTGTGCCGGACGCTGCAAAAGACATTGGAGCATTACAGGGAGGATAAGGAAAGATGATGGATTATATTCAGATCACGGAAGAAAATTTGGAGAAGGAACATATCTGCTGTGCGATCGCCAACAACAAAGATCCGCAGGTTATGGCCAAGAAGGAATGGATGTATGAGAGGCTGAAAGAGGGGCTGGTATTTTTAAAGGGGGATATCCGGGGAAAATGCTTTATCGAGTACATCCCTGCGGAATGCGCCTGGGTGCCGATTCTGGCGGAGGGCTATATGCATATCAATTGCTTTTGGGTTTCCGGTTCCTGCAAGGGACATGGATATGCCAATGATTTGTTGGAGCGGTGTATTGCGGATGCAAAGAGGAAGGGAAAGATCGGACTTACGGTGATCACGTCGGAAAAGAAAAAGTCTTTCCTGTCGGATCCGAAATATCTCGCCTATAAGGGATTCCGGAGAGCAGATATGGCAAAACCTTACTTTGAGCTGTGGTATCTGCCTTTTGAGGAGCAGGCGGAGATGCCGCAGTTCCGGGAATGCGCAAAAAATCCTGTATGCGATGGGGAAGGGTTTGTTCTGTATTATACGGGCGGCTGTCCGTTTACGGCAAAATATGTGCCGCTGTTGGAACAATGGGCAAAAGAGAAGAATATTTTTATGAAAGTGATGAAGATAGACAGTACGGAAAAAGCGCAGAATGCTCCGGCGGCCTGGACAAATTATGCGCTGTTTTACAACGGGGCTTATGTGACACATGAAATCCTGTCGGAAAAGAAGTTTCTTGCGCTGATCGAATCTTTGTGAGAATCTCTGAGAGGATCTCTGCAAGGCGAAGAAGCGGAACATGGAGTCGAAACGCAGGGTGAGAGTGAATACAGGAGAAAAAGGATATGGCATCAAAAACAGAATATGTACAGTACATCGCCGATCAGTTGAGCGGGGCGGGAGAGATCACTTATCGGAAAATGTTCGGAGAGTACGGCATGTACCTTGACGGAAAGATCTTTGCGTTGATCTGCGAGGATCAGCTGTTTGTGAAAATCACGGAGGCCGGCAGAAAAATGAGGCCGGAGTTTCCGGAAGCGCCGCCCTATGAAGGCGCTAAAAATTACCTGCTGGTGGATGATATTGACGATAAGGAGGCGATTGTGGAATTTGTGATAGCCACCTGTACGGAACTGCCGGCACCTAAAACGAAGAAGCAGAAAGGACCAGGAAGAAATGGCATTTGATTATAAGAAAGAGTATAAGGAATTTTATCTGCCGCCCAGGAAACCCGGTATTGTGACAGTGCCGGAAATGCATTTTATTGCGGTAAACGGGAAAGGGGATCCCAACGAGCCGGAGGGAGAGTATAAAGCGGCGTTAGGGATGCTCTATGCTATTGCATTTACAATCAAAATGAGTTATAAAGGAAGTCATAAGATCGAAGGCTATTTTCCCTATGTGGTTCCGCCTCTGGAAGGATTGTGGAGACAGGGAGACGGCGGTATGATAGACTATGCACATAAGGAAAATTTTGAGTGGACTTCCATGATACGACTGCCGGAGTTTGTGACAAGGGAAGAATTTGACTGGGCTATCAGGGAGGCCACAGAGAAAAAGAAGCAGGATTTTTCGAAAGTGCAGTTCTTTACCTATGACGAGGGGACCTGTGTGCAGTGCATGCATATCGGAAGTTACGATGAGGAGCCGGAGACGATCCGGCTGATGCAGGAATATGTGAAGGAACAGGGATATGAGGAGGATTTTTCGGATAGCCGCCTGCACCATGAAATCTATCTGAGCGATCCAAGGAGAGCGGCACCGGAAAAATTGCGCACAGTAGTCAGACATCCTGTAAAATAGCGAGCAGAGCCCGCATTGCGATTTTCGCTTCGTGAACTCATAACTCCGAAGCAATTTTCAAAATAATAAAATAACGTCGCCAGACAGCGACGCATTCCTGACAGTGAAAAAAGAAAGAGCACAACATGACGGAATACCAGCACATTTGTCATACCTTCAGTCCGGTATATGACGAACATTCTAAAATTTTAATTTTGGGCAGTCTGCCTTCCGTGAAATCCCGGGAGGCAGGTTTTTACTATGGGCATCCGCAGAACCGGTTCTGGAAAGTTCTGGCGGCGGTTTTGTCCTGCCCCGTTCCGGTGTCGATTCAGGAAAAGAAAGAGATGCTGCTTGAGCATCGCATAGCGCTCTGGGACGTGATCGAGAGTTGCGATATCGCAGGTTCCAGTGACAGCAGTATCAAAAACGTGGTGCTGGCGGACATCAGGATGATATTGCAAAAGGCAGATATCGACAGGATATATGCCAACGGAAAAAAGGCGGGGAGCCTGTACCGGAAATATATTTTTCCGAAGACGAAAATGCCTGTTACGGCGCTGCCTTCCACCAGCCCGGCAAATGCGGCCTGGTCTCTGGAAAAGCTGGCGGAGATGTGGGGGAAGGAGATCCGAGAGGGTTATCGAGGGGAACCTTAAGAGGAAATTTTGGTGGTATTCTGTAAAAATCATTCCTGTATCCAGGTGATCTTTCTGCTGAAGTAGAGTAAAATAGTATCAAAAACGAAAAGATTGTGGAGGAAAACATGTATTATCAGATAAAGTATAAATCACCTGTCGGTATCATGATGGTCGTGTGCGACGGGCAGCAGAAACATATCACAGGACTGTGGATAGAGGGACAGAAATATTTTCAGGCCACTTTAAGACAAGAGCCGATTCCGGGAGAAGATATTTCCGTACTGCAGAAAGCCGCAAACTGGCTGGATGCCTATTTTGCAGGAAAAAAACCGCAGGTATCGGATCTTCCTCTTGCGCCGGAGGGCGGAGAATTCAGACAGGATGTGTGGAAGATCCTCTGCGAGATTCCCTACGGGAGCGTGACCACTTACAAAGAAATTGCAAAAAAGATGGCGGTTAAGATGGGACGGGAGACCATGTCTGCCCAGGCAGTGGGAAATGCCGTGGCTCATAATCCTGTCTCCGTGATTATTCCCTGCCACCGGGTGGTAGGAACAGGCGGGAGCCTGACGGGATATGCCGGGGGGATCGATAAGAAGATAAAACTACTGAAGCACGAAGGCGTCGATGTATCTGCTTTTTCTGTGCCCCGGTAAGCGAATGTGGACAGGAAGCAGGAGAAAAATGAAATACTACGCTTTAAACGATTATCTGCAGGATACTTTCGGACAAAAAGTCTATAAGATTGCGCTTAATGGTGGTTTCACCTGTCCGAACAGAGACGGTATACTGGGCAGGCGGGGATGTATTTTCTGTTCCGGCATGGGTTCCGGGGAATTTGCCGGAAGGTCGGAGGATTCGATTACTATCCAGATCGAAAAAGGGAAGGAGAAAGCCAGGGGAAAGGCGAGGAATGGAAAATATATCGCCTATTTTCAGGCTTTTACCGGTACCTATGCCCCGGTTGAAAAATTGAGAAAACTCTACGGGGAAGCCATATCCCATCCGGATGTTGTCGCACTGTCCATCGCTACAAGGCCGGACTGCCTTCCCGATGAAGTGATGGCACTGTTACAGGAGATGAACCGGAGAAAACCGGTGTGGGTAGAACTGGGGCTGCAGACGATCCATGAAAGGACGGCGGAATATATTCGGAGAGGATATTCGCTGCCGGTTTACGATGAGGCGGTGGTGAAACTAAAGAAAATCGGGGTGCAGGTGATCGTTCATGTGATTTTGGGGCTTCCCGGGGAGAGCGCGGAAGATATAAAGGAAACGATATCCTATGTGGGAAGAAGCGGCGCGGACGGGATCAAGCTGCAGCTGTTACATGTAATAAGGGGAACAGATCTGGAGAGAGAGTACCTGGAAGGAAGATGCCCGGTGATGGAATTTGAGGAATATGTCACGTTGGTGGCGGACTGTATTGCACTGCTGCCGGAAAGGATGGTCATTCACCGGATGACGGGAGACGGAGATAAGAAAACGCTGCTTGCTCCCAGGTGGAGCACAGATAAAAAGAGAGTGCTAAATGCGCTGCATCGGGCTATCAGGGAGAAAGAGAGGGGATCGGTTGAAATTCAGAAAGCCTTCTGCAGGTGAAATACCCCGCAGAAATAAAAGATGGATCGTCGGTACGTGTGCTGTCGTTATGGGCCTGCTGTTAGTGTCTGGCTGGAAGATACCGGTTTTGGTTCGGATAGAAAGCCTGCATCTGCCGACGGGATATGAAACGGTATATCCGGTAAAGGTCAGGATTTCAGATGTATATTGGCTGCATATCAAAGGGGAGAAAGTAATAAAATGTGATCTGGATGCACAGGCAGCAAGGGAATATATTGAGGCGCATAACAGTAACGAAAAGTTGAAAGATATTCAGATCTATGCCTATGAAGGGATGAGTGATATTGCGATATATGACGCAGAGTATGATGAGGAGTTCCAGAAGAAACCTGATCGGGATCATTATATCGTGATAAGCTATTTCAGAAAAATATAACAGGAGGCTGCCCTGGCAAAACAAGATCAGCATGCAGAATAAAAAAGCCGTCAAAAGCGCCGCAGCCGCCATCAGGTCAGAATGGCAGGGCAGCGCTTTTTCTTTGTATACCTCAACGTAATATGGAAGCCGGATGGCTGAAGGGTTACGATTGTATCAAACAGTCAGGGACTGACCTGTTTGATGCCGGAAATATCGGAATCGATCATCATGGAGTAGTTGGTATAGTAGACCACAAATCCCGGTTTGGCTCCGCCCGGTTTTTTGACATTCTTCTTTTCCGTGTAGTCGATCTCCACTTTCGCCTGTCCTCTGCCTCTGGAATAATGGGCGGCGAGCCTTGCAGCTTCCTCGAAAGTGGAATCGGGCAACTCTGCGCCGTCCGTGCGGACAATCACATGGGAGCCGGGTTGTCCTTTGGCGTGGAACCACCAGTCGTTCCCCACAGCGAATTTAAAGGTCAGTTCATCGTTCTGGAAATTATTTTTTCCGACATACATATGAAAACCGTCGCTGCTGATATAGTGAAAAGGTCTGCTGGTGATCTTTTCTTTTTTTGCACCACCTTTTCTGCGGATGTAGCCTGCCGCAATCAGTTCTTCCTTGATCTGCACGAGATCGGATTCCTGTTCGGCGATCTCTAAGGAGGCGGCGATGGATTCCAGATGATCGATCTCTTCCTTCACCTGTACAGTGAGCTCGGAGAGCGTCTCATAGGTGCGTTTCAGTTTCCCGTATCGGTCGAAATATTTCTTTGCATTTTCCGAGGCGGTGAGGGTGGGATCCAAAGGGATCTTCACGATCTCGCCGGTATAGTAATTTAATGCTTCCAGAGATCTGGCGCCGGGCTCCGCATCGTAGCCGTAGGTGTGCAGCAGTTCTCCGTAAAGCTTGTATTTCTCCCGTTTTTCCGTGTCCTTTATCTGCAGGCACTGGAGATCATATTTCTTTACGGTGCGCTCCAGAATGGTCTGTACGATCTTCCGGAGATCCGCTGATCGCTGTCTGATGCGCGTTAACGTGTTTCTTTCCGCATAGTACGCTTCCAGAAGCGCGGAGACAGAGGAAAAAGTTTTGGCAGAAGCATCGCTGTAAAGCAGCATGGGCAGGGCGGAAAATTCCACGGGCGCTTTTTTGTCGTAATATATGGCGGGAGAAAAACCGCCTGTCATGACCTGATTCATGATTATAGCAAATTCCCGGTAGAGTAGTCCGGCGGCAGATTGACGAAAGTCTGCCTGTTCTGATCTGAAGGGCGGGATATCGGACAGAACATCAGTTGTGACAGATGTGTCAGTTAAACCATCAGCTGAAACCGAAGCTCCTTCCTGCCTGTAGCTGAGTGCAGAGCGGTCGGGATCCAGGCCTGCACGGAAACAGAGTTCCTGGGCCAGGATCGGAGAAAAGCCGGTGAAGGTGGAATAGAGCGCTTTGTATAAGGGAGCCGGTTTTTGAAACACAAGGTCACTGAATGTGCGCTCTTTTTCTGTTTCGGACATGGAATCACCCATAAAAGCTGCAGGATCCGCCTTATCCTCGGTTTTCGGAATAAAATAGGTTTTTCCAGGCAGCACTTCCCTGACGGAGCTTACCATGCCGGAGATATGTTTGATGCTGTCGATGATCATACCTTCTTCGTTACAGAAGATGATATTGCTGTGTTTTCCCATAACTTCGACAACCAGTTTTTTTCTGCACAGATCCCCCAGCTCATTTAAATGCTCAATATCGATCTGCACGATCCGTTCCAGCCCGGGCTGCGTGATCTCTATGATCCGGCCATTCTGGATATGCTTTCTGAGCAGCATACAGAAATTGGGGGCCGTTAAAGGGCTCTGTTTTGTTTTACCGGTCAGATAGATCAAAGGCAGAGAAGCGTTTGCGGAGAGCAACAGATAGTGCTGTCCTGTCCTGGTCTTTAAGGTGAGCTGCAGCTCATCCGCCTCAGGCTGTGCAATTTTATAAATACGGCTGCCTGTCAGAAGGTCTTTGCATTCCCTGACGACGGCAGCAACTGTAATTCCATCAAAAGCCATAATAGTGGTCTCCTTTTTTGGTATCATAGCAAATTTATTTCTGAAAAACAAGATAGGGTATTTCCCATTTTTGTTTTTTGTGCTACAATTCAGATAACTGAAGTTTTGAGCGTCAGATCGGTCCGGCATGGAAGGCGGACCAATCTGACGGCAGAAAATCATATCTGAATATTCACAGGTAAAAGAATATGAATATTGAAGGACTACAAAATCCATATGAAGCCGCATGGCAGAAGGTCTGGGGGCGCCCCGGTGAAGAGGCGGTCCTTGTTATTGCGCCCTGGGGTGACGAAAAAGAAAATGCGGAGAGGGGTGCCGTTTCCGGGATACCGGGAATGGGAGACCCGGATACCAAAGGTGTATCAGGTGTTTCAGAAAGCGAGAAGGCAGGAAAGGTCTCCGGCGATAAGGATTCCGTAAGGAAGCCGGGCAGAGCATCTTCCCCGGAAGAGTGTCAGACCTGTAAGGAGCGGAAATACCAGGACGGTTCCGATGAGAATGTTTCCTTTAAATCGGCGCAACATATTTCTCCCGGCAGTGCAGGTGCAAGGGTGCGTGCCCATGAGGGGGAACATGTGTCCAACGCCTATACGAAGGCAAAGGAAGACGGCGGGAAAGTACTGCAGGCTTCCGTCAGCATCCGCACGGCTATCTGTCCGGAGTGCGGCAGAACCTATGTGTCCGGCGGGACAACGCACACTAAGATCAGTTATCCGAATGAGGATAATCCGTATCAGAAGGAACGGAAATTCCAGCACAGCATGGGACTTCGGGGGGAGAATATAGATCTGGCGGTGTGACTTTACGAAAATCCGCAAAACAACAGAAGAAAAAGGACAAAGACCATGATCAAAAGCATGACCGGTTTCGGCAGATGTGAGATAGCAGGCAAGGACCGTAAGCTGACGGTGGAGATGAAATCCGTCAACCACCGCTATCTGGATGTCGCCATTAAGATGCCAAAGAAGTTTAATTTTTTTGAGAGCGCCATCCGGACAGAACTGAAAAATTACATAAGCCGCGGCAAGGTGGATGTGTTTATCACCTGCGAGGACTACAGCGAAGACAGTGGATCCTTAAAGTATAATAAGGCGTTAGCCAAAGAATATCTGACCTATCTGCGCCAGATGGCGGAGGAGTTTGAGTTGGATAATGATATCCGGGTTTCCACGCTTTCCAGATATCCGGATGTGTTTGTCATGGAAGAACAGAATATCGACGAGGAGGAGCTCTGGAAGGATCTGCAGAGCTCCATAAAAGGGGCGGCGGAAAATTTTGTGAAGACTAGGATCGTAGAGGGGGAAAATCTGTTAAAGGATCTGAATGTCAAGCTGGATACGATGCTTGCCCATGTTGATTTTATCACAGAACGTTCCCCGAAACTGATTCAGGAATACAAAGAAAAACTGAGGGAAAAAGTACGTGAACTGTTGGAGGATGTCCAGATCGACGAAAGCCGTCTCTATATGGAAGTGACGATCTTTGCGGATAAGGTCTGCGTGGATGAGGAGTTAGTCCGCCTGCGCAGTCATGTGGAAAGTACAAAAAAGGAGCTTGCCGGCGGCGGGAGTATCGGCAGAAAACTTGATTTCATCGCACAGGAAATGAACAGAGAGGCCAATACGATCCTGTCGAAAGCAAATGATCTGGAGATATCCGCCAGAGCGATTGAGCTGAAAAATGAAATAGAAAAAGTGAGGGAGCAGATTCAGAACATTGAGTAAACTGATTCATATCGGATTCGGCAATATGATAAATGCGGATAAGATCATAGCTATCGTCTGCCCGGATTCCGCACCGGTGAAGCGTATGGTGCAGGGAGCAAAGGAAGGGCGCACGGCGATCGACGCAACCCAGGGACGAAAGACAAAAGCAGTGCTCGTCATGGAGAATGGCAGTGTCGTGTTGTCCGCCCTGACGCCGGAGACGCTTGCCGGCAGAGTCGGCGTCTCCCTTGAACTGACAGACAGCGAATATACTGACGGTCGAAAAGACTGACCGCTTTTCGCAAAAGATTCATTGTTAGAGAAATGATGGAGGAGCGAATGAAAAAAAGGGGACTTCTGATCGTAGTTTCAGGTTTTGCAGGTTCCGGTAAGGGGACACTGATGAAGCGGCTGACAGGGGATTATGACAATTATGCACTGTCTGTCTCCATGACAACAAGAAAGCCCAGACCAGGCGAAGTGCATGGCAGGGAGTATTTTTTTGTGACAAAAGAGGAATTTGAGCAGAAAATACAGGATGACGGACTGATTGAATACGCGGTTTATGTGGAAAACTATTATGGAACACCGCGGGCCTATGTGGAAGAACAGATGGCGAAAGGAAAGAATGTTGTTCTGGAGATAGAGATTCAGGGGGCCCTGAAAGTAAAAGAACGCTTTCCGGAGGCTGTTTTGATCTTTGTGCTTCCGCCCAGTGTGAAAGAACTGTACCGGAGATTAAAAGAACGGGGAACGGAAGCGGAAGATGTGATCGAAAAGCGGATGCATAGAGCAGAAAAAGAGGCTGACACGATTGACAGATATGATTACATTATGATAAACGATGAGGTGGAGGAGAGTGTAAAGAGGCTCCACAGCCTGATCGAAGCGGCCCATTTTACACCGGGCAGAAATGAGGAGTTTATCCGGGGCATCAAAGATGACCTGAGGACGTTATGGAAAGGAGATCATTAAATGTTACATCCATCTTATGCAGATCTGATGAAAGTAGTAAACAGCGAGGTAGAACCCGGGGAGGCGCCTGTTGTCAACAGCAGGTATTCCATCGTGATGGCTACGGCAAAACGGGCAAGACAGCTTATCGCGGGCGATGAGCCGTTGGTAGATAATCTGTCTGTGGAAAAACCGCTTTCCGTTGCAGTCAGCGAACTGGAGCAGGGAAAGATCCATATTTTAAATGACGAAGAAGAGTAATACGGCGGAATTATATGAAGATATTATTTACATCCCTTGGCTGTGACAAGAATCTGGTGGATACGGAAGTCATGCTAGGGGAACTTGCGGAAGAGGGATATTTCTTTACGGATGAAGAGGCGGAAGCGGATATTGTGATCATCAATACCTGCTGCTTTATCAGGGACGCCAAGGAAGAGAGTATCGAAACCATACTGGAGATGGCGGAACTCAAAAAGGCCGGTCAGATCAGAGCGCTTCTTGTGACGGGATGCCTTGCCGAGCGCTACAGAGAGGAGATTCAGAAAGAGATTCCCGAGGTGGACGCGGTGCTTGGCGTCACGGATATTCACAGTATTGTACAGGCTGTGGAGGAGACATTAAACGGAAAGGCGAGAAACCATGTGGGAGAAGGGGCGCCTTCATCCGGAAAAAAGCGGCTTGTGACCACAGGCGGACACTATGCCTATTTAAAGATAGCGGAGGGCTGCGATAAACATTGTACCTACTGTATTATCCCGAAAATCAGAGGGAGCTATCGCAGCGTGCCCATGGAGAGCCTGCTTGAGGAGGCGCGGCTGTTAGTGGAGGAGGGCGTTCGGGAGCTCATTCTGGTGGCCCAGGAAACAACGCTTTACGGTCTGGATCTCTATGGGAAAAAGATGCTGCCCGCGCTGCTTGAAAAGTTGTGCAGGATCGAGGATCTGCACTGGATCAGGCTTCTGTACTGCTATCCGGAGGAGATCACGGAGGAGTTGATCGAGGTTATAAAGCGGGAGCCGAAAATCTGTCATTATCTGGATATCCCCATACAACATGCCTCAGACAGCGTACTGAAGCGCATGGGGCGGCATACTACGGAGGAAGATCTGCGGCAGATTGTCGCGAAACTTCGGACAGAAATACAGGATATCTGTCTGCGAACCACGTTGATTTCCGGATTTCCGGGGGAGTGTGAGGAGGATTTTGAAAAGCTGTACCGGTTTGTCAATGAGATGGAGTTTGACAGACTGGGCGTTTTTGCCTATTCTGCGGAGGAGGATACGCCGGCGGCTCTGATGCCTGACCAGATCCCGGAGGAGATCAAAGAAAAAAGACGGGATGAGCTGATGGAACTGCAGCAGGAGATCGCTTTTGAAAAGGCGGCGGAGAAGGAAGGAAAGCTTCTGGAAGCAGTGGTGGAAGGGTATTTGCCAAAAGAGGGCGTCTATGTGGCGAGGACTTATATGGATGCGCCGAATGTGGACGGTTATCTGTTTCTGACATCGGACAGGGAGCTTGCTTCCGGGCAGTTTGTCACGGCGAGGGTGACGGGCAGCAGCGGGTATGATCTGATGGGAGGAGAACAATGAATTTACCAAATAAACTGACGGTGTTTCGCATGGTGCTGATCTTTCCCTTTGTGATCCTGCTTCTGGGCGGGCATGAGGGATGGGGATGGTTTACGGCACTCTTTAGCGGTATCTCGGGCTATACGGATTATATTGCACTGGCAATCTTTGTGATTGCCAGCCTGACGGATCTGTTGGACGGAAAAATTGCAAGAAAGTATAATCTGATCACTAACTTCGGGAAGTTTATGGATCCGCTTGCGGATAAACTGCTTGTCTGTTCGGCGATGATCTGTCTGACGGCGATGGGCAGGATTCCGGCGTGGATCGTGATCATCATTATAGCCAGGGAATTTGTGATCAGCGGTTTCAGGCTGATCGCCTCGGATAACGGCAGGGTGATCGCAGCCAGCTGGTGGGGGAAATTTAAAACGACTTTCCAGATGGTGATGGTGATTCTGATGATTGCGAATATTCAGGCGCTCAGGTTTGCGACGGATCTTGTGATGTGGATCTCCCTGATTCTGACAGTGGTGTCATTATTGGATTATCTGATCAAAAATAAAGAGGTGATGCAGGGGACAAAGTGATCTCCGGCGTCATCATAAACAGTGCATAAAACAATGGTATGGCGGCTTGAACAGAGCGGATATATCATCAATACACCGAAAGGGAGATAAGATAATTATGGTCGTAGAACTGATCAGCGTGGGAACGGAGATTCTGCTGGGAAATATTGTCAATACCAACGCGGCGTATCTGGCGGAACAGTGCGCATCGCTTGGGCTTTCCTGCTATTACCAGGGCGTGGTGGGGGACAATGCGGAGAGACTGCAGGGGACGCTGCAGACGGCGCTTGAGCGGTCGGATATTGTGATCTTAGGCGGAGGGCTCGGACCGACTCAGGACGATCTGACAAAGGAAGTGACGGCGAGAGTGCTGGGGTTAAAGCTTGTGGAAGATGCCCACAGCAGGGAGCGGATCCGGGAATATCTGGAGACCAGGGGCTTTACTGTGACGGAAAACAACTGGAAACAGGCTCTTGCGCCGGAAGGGGCGGTTGTCATTGACAATGAGAACGGTACGGCGCCGGGACTGATCATTGAGAAGGGCGACAAGCGGGTGATTTTGCTGCCCGGACCGCCAAATGAGATGCGGCCGATGTTTGAGAAGAGCATTTATCCCTATTTAAATGAGCTGCAGCCCGGTGTGATCTATTCAAAGACCGTCAAAGTCTGCGGTGTGGGGGAGAGCGTTGCCGAGACCATGATCAAGGATCTGATCGCAGCCCAGGATAATCCCACGATCGCAACCTACGCAAAGACAGGCGAGGTGCATCTGCGGGTGACGGCGAAGGCGGAGAACGAAAAAGAGGCGCGCAAACTGGTGAAGCCCATGGTGAAGGAGTTAAAGGGAAGGTTTGGCAACAGCATCTACACCACGGATACGGAAGTGACGCTGGAAAAATCTGTGATCGATCTGCTGGCGGCAAATCATTTGACGGTGTCCACGGCGGAATCCTGCACGGGCGGACTGGTTTCGGCGAGGTTAATCAATGTGCCCGGGGCATCCGAGGTATTTAAGGCCGGCTATGTCAGCTACTCCAACAAAACCAAGCGGAAATTGATCGGCGTGAAGAGAAGTTCTCTGGAAAAATACGGCGCCGTCAGCAGCGTTGTGGCAAAGGAGATGGCAAAAGGGGCGGCCATGCTCAGCAAAGCGGATGTGACGGTTTCCGTAACGGGGATCGCCGGTCCCGACGGCGGCAGCGAGGAGAAGCCGGTGGGGCTTGTGTATATAGGCTGTCAGGTGTGCGGGAAGAGTGCGGTAAAGGAATATCATTTTAAGGGAAACAGAAATAAGATCAGGGAAGCATCGGTGTCGGCGGCGCTCAGTCTGATGCGGGAATGCATTTTACAGTATTGCAGCAGTGTGATGTTCTCTGAATAAGGATGGAAATGAGGAAGCATAATGTATCCAGAAAATAACAACTCAAATAAAGGAAGAAATATTGCGATAGGTATTGTTGTCTCACTTGTTTTTATCGGGCTTTTTGCGGGCTGCGTCTCTGTTGTGATGCGGTATGTGGAACTGGATAAGAGCGGGAAGTTGGACAGGTGGCTGGAAGCGAACGCGGATGTGGAGGAGGACGACATCTTATCGGATTACGGCTATTATGATGAGGATGGTTATTTTCATTATTATGGAGAGGACGATGGGGATGACGGCTTCGGTTATTACGATGAAGACGGCGAATTCCACTATTTTGAGAATGAGACAGATCCGAGGGACCGGTTTGACCGCCCCACTCATGATGAGGATATCGAAGGGTACGCCACCGGTGAATATTTTTCTCTGCCGGCGGACAACCGGGTGGAGGGGCTTGCCTACTCTGTGGACATAGAAGAGAAAGAATACGAGGATGATTTCAACACCTATATTTATTACAGCTATCCCATAGTGGACGGAGATGTGCCGAACATAGATTACATCAATGATGTGATCTGTTCGGAATGGGAAAGCCTGTTGGAATACTATGAGGATGATTACAAGGCAGGTTTGCCGGATTATTACGGGGAAGACTATGAGGATTACGGAAAGAGTGACGGGATCATAGCGGAGTTAGACTGCAATGTCACTTTTATGTCGGAAGATATTCTGAGCGTTGTCTACCAGGAAACCGTTTATTACGGCGAGTATGGGGATTATGATGTAGATATCTATCTGTACTGTCTGAATTTTGATATGAAAAACGGTCAGCTTCTGGAAAATACGGGGATGCTGGATATTGATGAGGAGTTTGTGGAAGATTTCCGTGAGAGAAGCGAAAAACAAAATGCGGACAGCGTACTGGATGACTGTGACGACGAGGATGTCATGTATTATCTGGAAAATCCCTACAATCTGATTCTGTTTTACTGTCCCCAGGGTATGGAGATCGGACTCAATCTGGATAATGGATGGGTGACGGTGACTTATGCGGATTATGAGGAGTATCTGAATAAGATGTAGAGGGGTTCTTAATGCGGACGCCGCCGTGGGAGCCATGCGCTGGGCTATTGGATAGAGGGGCATCTGTGACAGTGAAGTTGGGCGGCTGAGGGATTAGCAGGATTTGATGAAAGAGGATCCGTTTGAAAAATTTATATAGGTAAAAAAGTTTGGTGTGGTATGATTTGTTTTGCAGATTTACTGGATTATTTGGACAAAATTTGGGGGGATTTATTGAGTGATTGAGGGATTTGTCGATTTTGGGGTTGACGGTGTATGATTGCCGTGGTAGAGTAAGGGTGTTAGTGAAATCTTATATTTTTAGATTAAAATGGTTGATTATCTCAAAAAAGCCTTGATTTACGGGCATACAAGCAGGATTTCAAGCTGAATTTACTACCAATTTACTACTTTTGAGGGAAAGAGCCTTGATATGCCGCCCGGAACCCTGCAAGCCCAGCCACCAGCACACAGCATTGAGAAAGAATAAATGAAAACTGAATACGACGCAAACGCGGCGTTTCTCTATCCCTAACCGGGAGAACAGGAACGCCGCTTTTTTTATGCCCTCATGTTACGCAGTAGGGGCAAAAAGAGCCTTGCTATATGCGGCTTTGCGGGCGCACTTTTGCCGGGGACAGGGATTTATACCTAACCCCGGCAAAATGGCGTTCTATCGCGTAACAAATCCACAACCAAAGGAGTGATGAAGCTATGGCAGTTTTCCGAGTGGAGCGCAACAAGGGCTATACCGTTATGAGCAACCACCATTTACGCAACAAGGAACTGACCTTAAAGGCAAAGGGGCTTTTGCTTTTGTGTTAACCTGGATCTTCTGGAAGGAAGAAGAGGATGATCATGGGAAGAAAGAAAAGACTTCTCAGACAAAACAGAAGGAAGGGGCGATGCAGGCAGCCGCAGCGGAGCGCATCCTGTACGCGCCGGTAAAGGGAAATGTGATTGCAAGAGACTCCATTCCTGACGCCACCTTTGCGGCGGGGATACTGGGGGACGGCGTGGGGATCGAGCCGGAGGAAGGAATTGTGGTCTCCCCGGTGGACGGCGAGATCTCCACAGTGGTGGACAGCAGGCATGCGGTAGGTATCTCAGGGCCGGATGGAATGGAGCTTTTGATTCATGTGGGCGTGGATACGGTCAACATGAAAGGGGAAGGCTTTACCTGTTTTGTCAAAGAGGGAGACAAGGTGAAGGCCGGGCAGAAACTGATCGCTTTTGATATCAATAAGATCGTGCAGGCGGGGTATTCGCCTACCACCGCTGTGCTATTGACAAACAGCGATGATTATAGTAATTTTATGGTGAAAAAGATGGGACGGACAGAACGGATGGAAGAGATGTTAACTGTGTAAAGTGTGCAGGCATGCCGGGCTGACAGAGATATCCGATGAAAAGATAATGCAGGACTAAAAATAACCGGAGGGGGATCAGATGAGCGCAAAAACGCAGAAAGCGGAGTACAGAAAACGGTTTGAGGAGCGGATCGATGAACTGAGATGGCTGTACTGTGAGATTTATCACAATGATATGCAGGGGTTTACATGGCTTTGTGATTCCATGTACGAGTTTTACGAGGAGAGAAATGTAAACCTGAAAAAACTGGACAGAGCCAGAGAGAAAGATAAAAACTGGTATCACAGCAATAAACTTCTCGGGATGATGCTTTATACGGGCGCCTTTGCAGGAACATTGAAGGGCGTACAGAAAAAGCTGGATTATATCGAATCCTGTGGTGTAAACTATGTGCATCTGATGCCCCTTTTGGAAAGCCCCAAGGGGAAGGACGACGGCGGGTATGCCGTGGCGGATTTCAGAAAGGTGCAGCCGGAACTGGGGACCATAGAAGATCTGAGAGATCTGACGGAAGAGATGCATGAGAGAGGGATCAGCTGCTGTATGGATTTTGTGATGAACCATACCAGCGAGGAACACGCCTGGGCGAAAGCGGCGAGAGCGGGAGATCCGGAGGCCAGAAAGCGTTATTATTTCTATGACAACTGGGAGATTCCGGGGCAGTTTGAGCAGACCATGCCGCAGGTATTTCCCACCACGGCGCCGGGGAACTTTACCTGGTTTAAGGACTGCCATCAGGCGGTGATGACCACCTTTTATCCCTATCAGTGGGACCTGAACTATGAAAACTGCGTGGTGTTCAACGATATGGTGGGCAATATGCTTTTTTTGGCCAACTGCGGGATCGATATTATCAGACTGGATGCGGTGCCCTATATCTGGAAGACGCTTGGGACAAACTGCAGAAACCTTCCCCAGGTACATACCCTTGTGAGAATGATGCGCCTGATCGGGGAGATCGTCTGCCCTGGCGTGCTGCTTTTAGGGGAAGTGGTGATGGAACCGGCGAAGGTGGTGCCGTATTTTGGCAGCGTGGAGAAGCCGGAGTGCCATATGTTATATAATGTGACGACCATGGCCAGCACCTGGCACACGGTGGCCACAAAGGATGTGAGACTGTTAAAAAGACAGCTGGATCAGGTATTCGCCCTGCCGAAGGAGTATGTGTTCCTCAATTATCTGCGGTGCCATGACGATATTGGCTGGGGGCTTGACTATGACTGGCTGAAAAATTTCGGTATGGAAGAGGTGGCCCACAAAAAGTATCTGAACGATTACCTGACCGGGAAATGGGTGGGCAGCGACGCCAGAGGGGAACTCTACAACGATGATCCGAGACTGGGGGATGCAAGGCTCTGCGGCACCACGGCTTCTCTGAGCGGTCTGGAGGCTGCGCTCTATGAGAAGGATGAAGAAAAGGCGGAAAAAGCGGTGAAGTGTATTGTGATGCTGCACGCCTGTCTGCTTTCCCAGAGCGGAATTCCGATGCTTTACAGCGGAGATGAGATCGGGCAGTTAAATGATTATACGTATAAGGAGGATCCGGATAAACAGGCGGACAGCCGTTATCTCCACAGAGGGCGTTTCCCCTGGGAGACGGTGAAGGAAAAGATTTCCCAGGAAATTTTCCGGACACTCAGAAAACTGGAACAGATCCGGGCGGAGAAAGAGATCTTCAGCATGGAGGCAGGGACTTATACTTTTGAGACAGGCAGCGATCGGGTGCTGGGGATCTGCAGAGAGCTGGATGGAAAGAGGCTGGTATCTTACTATAATTTCAGCGGGGTGTCTGTGAAGATCGATAAGGGCATCCTGGGGGATGGGAAGGGCTATAAGGATCTGGTGACAGAGAAGAAGCTTTCCGGAGAAGCGGGAGAGATAGAGGGTTACGGATATCTCTGGCTGTACAGAGAGTAATAAAACTGCTGATTAGGATGTTGATGAGGAGAATGGACGATATATGTGCAGAGCAATAGGAAAAGGTATCATGATTTTATTGGCGGGGATTCTGATCGGGACAGCCTTGCTGTGGGGAGCCTATCTGATACCGATGTCTGAGGACAGTGTGCATGTAGTGGAATCTGTTGATATACTGGAGCAGGAGGGGTGGTATCCCACTGCTCCTTTAATGCGTCAGTATGTGGGTTCGGAAATAGGGAGAAACGGTGGCGGGATCATGGACAATTATACAGATTCCATTATGATTACCACAGCGGGCCATGATCCTGTGGAAGGTGCACTATATCAGGCCATGAATATGGCCGGTGATGTAAAAGAGACAGGGTACAGCTATTACTGGCACGGATATGTGGCTATTTTGCGTCCTCTGCTCTTGGTTTTGAATTATGCTGACATACGGGTAGTGAATCAGCTGCTTCAGATGATTATTGTAACGGCTATGGCCTGTCTGCTTTACCGTAGCAGGGGAGCAGCCTATGCCGCGTTGCCGCTCACTGTCTATGGGCTTTTAATGCCGATGGCCATTTCGCAGTCTCTGCAGTACAGCTGGGTATTTTATATTGGCATGATTGGCTCACTGATTATCATTCAGTTTCGCTGTGGATTATCAAAAGGGCAAAGGATATATTTCTTTTTTTTGATACTGGGCATGCTTACGTCCTATCTGGATCTGCTTACTTATCCGCTTTTTACCTGGGGCATCCCCATGATCTGGTGGGTCGTAACAGATGATGACAGCAAAGGAGCGGCAGGTCAGTTGTGGCAGGTGGTTCTTGGCGGAATCAGCTGGATTTTCGGTTACGGAGGGCTGTGGGCCGGGAAATGGGTCGTGGGGCAGATCGTCACAGGGCAGCCGGTGATTGCCCAGGCATGGTATGAGGTGTTGTATCGTGCCGGGCGCTCGCCGGACGCCGTTGGATATTCCTTTTCCTATCAGGAATCCATTCTGCGTAATCTGTTGGTCTGCATCAGTGTACAGACGGTGTTTTTGCTGGGAGCGTGGATGATATGGTGGTGTTATAAAGCTGTCAGGAAGTCGTATCTGATAAGGAAAGAAAAGACATTAGCGCTGCTGTTAGTGGCATCTTCGCCGATTGTGTGGTATATGGCGCTTCATGATCATACGCATGTGCATAATAACTTTACTTACCGAATTTTCATGATCGGGATAACGGCACTGCTTGCGTCAATGATACATTGCTGGGAAACAGAAAAACCCAGGGGATACCGTCTGGAGAAGAGTGATAAAGTAAAACGGATCATACCGGCAGTTATGGTGTTTACGGCGTTTTTGATTGCTTTCAATATGAAAGATGAGACGTATATCCATAACGGGGGTTACAAGGAAACGGTTCTGGAGTTGACGGAAGAGGTGGAATGCATACAGGAATTCCATCCGTCCTTTGACCGAATTGGCTTCATGAATATCTGGCTGTGTGCTGAAAATGGAGAGTCCGGGGAGATAGATGTAAAAATCCGGGAAAAAGGCGGAAAAACACTGTGGGAGTACTCCTTGTCGGCAGGAGATGTTGCGGGTGGCACATTTTATGAATTTCCGGTAAAACTTCATCTGGACAGAAGGAAAACGTACCAGATCTGTATGGAAGGAAGAGATCTGGGGGAAAATCGTGTTTATTCTGCCGGAGCGGGAGAGGGCCTGCATCCACTTACAGAATTGTCCTCTTTACAAATTGGTGATCTGGAATATGACACACAGTTAACTTTCGGCGTCCTTTATCGTTATCAGGCAAATTTATTGAAGATACTGTTTACGGCGGAGCTTGTGTTGCTGATTTCCTGGAATCTGTATCTGTTTGCCGATATAGTGGTGCGTTGGTCAGTGAGAAAGCGGTCGGGCCTGGGGACAGGTTAATACGGTTAAGCAACGGTTCAGCGATCTACTGTTTTGCGGTTACGCAAAAGAAAGCAATAAGATATTGAAAAATAGGAAGTAGTCGATTATAATAAAATTGTTATGCCTTAAAAGCTTAAAAGAGGAGTGGGACGATGAAAAAATTCAGTAAGATACTGCCTTTGGCGATAATGGTTTTATTGCTCGGCGGCTGTGGGAAGACTACGGTTGAGATGACGACTATTGCAATACAGAAAGATGGTACGATCAGACATACGATGGTGGAGGACTTTGGAGAAGAGTCTGTGGAAGCACTGGAAAAGCTGATGTCAGAGAAGGCGGCAGACTATAATAACAACAATTCTGCAGGTGCGGGCGGAGTTACCGTGGATGAGGTGGAAGCGGGTGATGGCGTGATCAGAGTGGTGATGACTTATCCGGATGCGGCCGCCTTTGATGGTTTTATGAATATGGATGTAGTGGCAGTGGATCCTGCTCTGCGGGCCCCCTTTTTCTATGGTACTGTGGAAGATGCCTATGAACAGGGGTATGATCTGGAAATAGAAATGCACAGTTCGGAGGATGACAGTGCGCTTCAGGGGAAGGGCGATCTTCTGGCGATGGGAAAAAACAGGATTATTATTTATGACAGTGAAATGAACCTGGGGGCGCCGGTACAGATCAGCACCCAGGATGAGCTGCTTTATATTTCTGACAATGTGGCAGTGGCAGGAAAGAATGTGGTGGAGATTGCGGAGACGGATGAACTGGCATATATTTTACTGAACGGATAAACAGGCCGGGATGCCGGATGAACCTTAAACTGACAGGGAAGCGTGTCAGGGATGAAAGGTAAAATCCGTATCAAGAGCTTATCGATATAATGAGAAGCGATAGTGAGAAAAAAGTAAAACAGGACAGGATGAGAGGAGAGAAGTATGGAAAAAACAATGGAAAAGATCGTGGCGCTTGCAAAGGCAAGGGGATTTGTATATCCCGGCTCTGAGATTTACGGCGGGCTCGCCAATACATGGGACTACGGTAATCTCGGCGTGGAGTTGAAAAATAACGTAAAAAAAGCCTGGTGGCAGAAATTTATCACGGAAAATCCCTACAACGTGGGTGTGGACTGCGCGATCTTAATGAATCCCCAGACCTGGATCGCTTCCGGACATCTGGGAGGTTTTTCCGATCCTTTAATGGACTGTAAGGAGTGTAAGGAGCGTTTTCGCGCAGACAAGATCATCGAAGACTATGCGCAGGAAAATAGGATTGATTTGGGCAGGCCTATCGACGCTTATTCCCAGGAGGAAATGAAGCATTTTATCGAGGAGCACAATGTTCCCTGTCCTTCCTGCGGCAAGCATAATTTCACGGATATCCGTCAGTTTAATCTGATGTTTAAGACCTTCCAGGGTGTGACGGAGGATGCAAAGAATACAGTTTATTTAAGACCGGAGACAGCCCAGGGTATTTTTGTAAACTTTAAAAATGTACAGAGAACTTCCCGGAAAAAACTGCCCTTCGGTATCGGCCAGATCGGCAAATCTTTCCGGAACGAGATCACACCGGGCAACTTTACCTTCCGCACCAGAGAGTTTGAGCAGATGGAGCTGGAATTTTTCTGTGAACCTGACACGGATATGGAATGGTTCCAGTACTGGAGAGGCTTCTGCAGAGATTGGCTGCTGTCTCTTGGCATGAAGGAAGAGGAGATGCGTTTAAGGGACCATGCGAAAGAAGAATTAAGCTTCTATTCGAAAGGCACCACGGATATCGAGTTCTTATTCCCCTTCGGCTGGGGTGAACTCTGGGGAATCGCGGACAGGACAGACTATGATCTGACAAGGCATCAGGAAGTTTCCGGCGAGGATATGAGTTATTTTGATGACAGTAAGGGCGAGAAATATGTGCCTTATGTCGTGGAGCCTTCTCTCGGCGCGGACCGTGTGGTGTTGGCGTTCCTCTGCGCGGCTTACGATGAGGAGGAGTTAGAGGGCGGGGATATGAGAACAGTGTTGCGGTTCCATCCGGCGCTGGCTCCCGTGAAGATCGGTGTGCTGCCGTTGTCCAAAAAATTAAATGAGGGCGCGGAGAAGATCTATACGCAGCTGTGTAAAAAGTATAACTGTGAGTTTGATGACAGAGGAAATATTGGGAAGCGGTACCGCAGACAGGATGAGATCGGTACACCCTTCTGTGTGACCTATGATTTTGATTCCGAGACCGACGGCAAGGTGACGGTTCGTTTCAGGGACTCCATGGAGCAGGAGAGAGTTGCCATTGACGAACTGGACGCTTATTTTGCGGATAAATTTACTTTTTAAATAACAGTGGAAAGAGCATGGTGAAGAGATGAAAGCATACGGCGTAAATGAACTGCGAAAAATGTTTCTGGAGTTTTTTGAGAGTAAAGGGCATCTGAAAATGAAAAGTTTTTCTCTGGTGCCCCACAATGATAACAGTCTGCTGTTGATCAATTCCGGCATGGCGCCCTTAAAGCCCTATTTTACCGGGCAGGAGATCCCACCCAGAAGAAGAGTGACGACCTGTCAGAAGTGTATCCGGACCGGAGATCTGGAGAATGTAGGAAAGACAGCGCGCCACGGCACCTTTTTTGAGATGCTGGGGAACTTTTCCTTCGGCGATTATTTTAAGCGGGAAGCTATCACATGGACCTGGGAATTTTTGACGGAGGTGGTGGGGCTGCCGGCGGACAGGCTGTATCCTTCCATCTATGAAGAGGATGAGGAGGCTTTCGAGATCTGGAACAGGGAGATCGGTATCGCGCCGGAGAGGATCTTCCGGTTTGGCAAGGAGGATAATTTCTGGGAGCATGGTTCCGGCCCCTGCGGCCCCTGTTCAGAGGTTTATTATGACAGGGGAGAGAAATACGGCTGTGGGAAACCGGGCTGTACGGTAGGCTGCGACTGCGATCGCTATATGGAAGTCTGGAACGATGTGTTCACCCAGTTTGACAATGACGGCAAGGGAAATTATTCTGAGCTGGAGCAGAAAAATATCGATACCGGCATGGGACTTGAGCGTCTGGCGGTGGTGGTACAGGACGTGGACTCCATCTTTGATGTGGATACGGTGCAGGCGCTGCGTAACAGGGTATGCGAGATTGCCGGAGTGTCTTACCATGAAAACGAGGATACGGATGTTTCCATCCGGATCATCACGGACCACATCCGTTCCGCAACTTTTATGATCTCCGACGGGATCATGCCTTCCAACGAGGGAAGAGGCTATGTGCTCAGGCGGATCATCCGCCGTGCGGCGCGTCAGGGAAGGAAGCTGGGGATACAGGGGACTTTCCTGGCAGGGCTTTCGGAGGCGGTGATCGCGGGCTCCAAAGACGGATACCCGGAACTGGAAGAGAAGAAGGCATTTATTTTAAATGTGCTGACGCAGGAAGAAAATAAATTCAACAGCACCATCGATCAGGGCTTAAGCATCTTACAGGAGATGATGCAGGAACTGGAAAGAGAGAGGAAAAAGGAACTGGCGGGCGAGGATGCCTTCCGGCTTTATGATACCTTTGGCTTCCCCCTTGATCTGACGAAGGAGATCCTGGAGGAAAAGGGTTTTTCTGTGGCGGAAGAGGGCTTTCAGCGCTGCATGAAAGAGCAGAAGGAGAAAGCCAGAGGAGCCCGCAGGGAAACAAACTATATGGGCGCTGACGCCACGGTCTATGAATCCATAGATCCTTCTGTGACAACAGAGTTTGTGGGCTATGACAGGCTGGAATTCGAGTCTGAGATCACGGTGATGACAACGGAAAGTGAGATCGTGGACGCTCTGACGGACGGTGAAGTGGGAACGATCTTTGTGAAGGAGACACCCTTCTATGCGACCATGGGCGGCCAGGCGGGGGATCACGGCCTGATCACTACAGCGGAGGGAGAGTTTCGGGTAGAGGATACCGTAAAGCTTTTAGGCGGCAAAGTCGGCCATATCGGCAGAGTAGTAAAGGGCATGTTAAAAACCGGTGATGTGGTGACGCTGCACGTGGACGAAGCGCGCAGGATGAGTACCTGCAAAAACCACAGTGCGACGCATCTGCTGCAGAAGGCCCTCAGAGAAGTGCTGGGCGATCATGTGGAACAGGCCGGTTCCTACAACGATCCTGACAGGCTACGTTTTGATTTCAGCCATTTTTCCTCGATGACGGCGGAGGAGATCGCCAGAGTGGAGGCCCTTGTCAATGCACAGATTCAGGCGAATGTGCCGGTGGTGACAAAGATCATGACCGTGGAAGAGGCGAAAAAGACCGGTGCGATGGCATTGTTTGGAGAAAAATACGGCGAGACTGTCCGTGTGGTGGAGATGGGCGAATCCAAAGAGTTCTGCGGCGGTACCCATGTGCGGGATACCGGCGTGATTTCCGCGTTTAAGATTGTTTCCGAAAACGGTGTGGCGGCAGGGATCCGCAGGATCGAGGCGCTGACCGGCGGCAATGTATTCGCTTATTATGCGGAGATGGAAGAGCGCTTAAATCAGGCGGCAAAAGTATTAAAGACGACGCCTGCGAATATCGTGGAAAAATGTCAGCATGTGATGGCGGACATGAAGGCGCTGCAGAGTGAAAATGAGTCCCTGAAGAGCAGGGCGGCAAAGGAAGCGCTGGGCGACGTGATGGATAGCGTGACGGAAATAAAAGGAGTGAAACTTCTGGCGGCCAGTGTGGCTGATGTGGATATGAACGGGCTGCGGGATCTGGGCGACCAGCTGAAGGAAAAGCTGGGAGAGGGCGTTGTAGTGCTTGCCTCGGCAAAAGAGGGTAAGGTAAACCTGATGGCCATGGCGACTGACGTCGCCCTGCAGAAAGGCGCCCATGCCGGTAATCTGATCAAAGGGATCGCAGGCCTTGTGGGCGGCGGCGGCGGCGGCCGGCCGAATATGGCACAGGCAGGCGGGAAGAACCCGGAGGGGATTCCTGCGGCCATAGCGGAGGCAGCAAAGGTATTGGATGGCCAGCTGAAAGAGTAAGGAAGAAACGGGAAAATACTATGAATTTTAATTTGTTCGACAATCCGGTCGTGAACGGGATCGGCAGGATCGCGGATTTTGTGGTGTTAAATCTGCTGTGGGTGCTCTGCTCCATACCGATTATTACGATAGGGGCATCCACGACAGCGCTTTACACAGTTATGTTAAAGATTGTGAAAAATGAAGAGGGTTACCTTGTCAAGGGATTTTTCAAGGCCTTCAGGGAAAACTTTAAGCAGAGCACGGTGATATGGCTTGTATTTCTGGCGCTGGGGATCGTACTCCTTGTGGATTTTTCCGCTTTGCGGCTGATGTCCGCAAATGTGGCGGGGATCATGCAGATCCTGCTGATGCTTATGGGGGCGTTACTGATCAGCGGTTCGGTATATGCCTTCGGGCTCCAGGCCAGATTTGTAAATACGGTGAAAAACACCCTGAAAAATGCGGCCATACTGGTGTTTGCGAAACTGCCGCATACGATTTTGATCGTGATCATTTCCATCGGTTCGGTGATCGCCACATTTTATAATGAAATGACGCTGATCATCGGGTTTACGGTATGGCTGTTTGTGGGTGTGGCTATGGTGGCCTGGCTGAACTGCTATGTTCTGCGCAGTGTGTTCCGGAAACTGGAGGAGTTCCAGGGAGAACAGGAGGAGGATCAGGCAGAATAGGGGAGCGGACGCTCCTGCGCATAGAAAAACTGCCGCAACATGGTTACCATGTTTGCGGCAGTTCAGCATTTACATTAGTTGTATTTCCGTTTTCTTGCAGCTTCGGATTTTTTCTTTCGCCTTACGCTGGGTTTCTCGTAATGCTCTCTTTTCCGAATCTCCTGCTGAATACCTGCCTTAGCGCAGCTTCTCTTGAAACGGCGTAATGCACTGTCCAAAGATTCATTTTCTTTTACGATAACATTAGACATTAAATCACCCTGACCTCCCTTCAGTCCCTTCGGCTCTTACGACTGAATGGGTTATTCTTATATACACAACAGGCAGGTAGAAGTTCTCCTGTTCTATATACATCAAATATTATAGCATAAATTTCCTGTTAGTCAACTATTTTTTTGTATGATTAGAATGTATTTAAGTCGATTTTTTGTCTGGCAGGCATTGCCGGGCGGCTCCAGGCGGTTCGTGAACTGCTTTTGTCGATACGAAGGTAAGATTTACCTGATACGCATTGATTCTGAACAGGAAGCTATGTTAGAATAAAAAACAGAACAGACCGGAGCTGGTCGACAAAGGAAAATTATGAAGAGACAGTGGGGAGAAAACGGATGGAAATTTTAAAGGAACGGATTCGAAAAGAGGGGAAAATCAAAGCGGGAAATGTTCTGAAAGTGGATAGTTTCCTGAATCACCAGATGGATATAGAATTGTTTTCAGAGATTGGAAAGGAATTTAAGAGACGTTTTGCAGATGCGGAGATAAATAAGATTTTAACCATAGAGGCTTCCGGTATCGGTATTTCCTGTGTGGCAGCGCAGAGTTTTCATGTGCCGGTGATATTTGCGAAAAAGACACAGACGAGGAATATCGCGGGAGATGTTTATACAACGAAAGTGCAATCTTATACGCATGGGCGGATCTATGATATTATTGTGGCGAAAGAATTTCTGGGTAAGGGTGATAAGGTTCTGGTGATTGACGATTTTCTGGCGAACGGAAAAGCCCTGGAAGGGTTGATCGCTTTGGTGGAAGAGGCAGGTGCTGATCTTGTCGGCGCCGGAATCGTAATTGAAAAGGGATTTCAGGCTGGCGGAGATACGCTGCGGGGCAAAGGAATCCGTATAGAGTCTCTGGCGATCGTGGAGAGTATGAATGAGGCGACAGGGCAGATCACATTCCGGGGTGATACGGTGGCGGACGGTATGGAGATACAGATATAAGGTCGCGCTGTTTAAATGGATTGGAATCAGGAGGGACACCGGGTGAGTTCATTTGTGGAATTTAAGGATGTCGGCAAGATATATCACATGGGCGAGGTGGAAAATAAAACATGTGAACTTTTGTATTGAAAAGGGGGAGTTCTGTGTTGTGGTGGGTGCTTCCGGCGCGGGAAAACGACGATTTTGAATATTTTGGGCGGTATGGATACGCTTACTTCCGGGCCGGTGCTGTTAGACGGGGAAGATTTGAAGTCTATTGAATAAATGAACGTGTGAGAGGAAAGGAATGCGTGAGTTTCATGAGAAAAGTGTGGAAATGGTCCGGGATTTTTGCAGGGGTGCTTTTGGCGCTTTCTGTGGTTTATGTTATTTATGTATTTATTGCTTATGACAGACTTCCGGATAAGATGACGCTGCAGGTGGCTGAAAGCGGCGAAAACTCTGATTTCAAGAACAGCGATAAGTTTTCCGGGAAAAAATCCTATTCCATTATGACTTACAATATTGGATTCGGAGCCTATCAGCCGGACTACAGCTTTTTTATGGACGGCGGAAAGAATTCCTGGGGAAAAGACGAGGAGAGCGTGAAGGATGCAGTTTGTGGTGCAGGAGAGTTTGTCCGCAGTTTGGACCCTGATTTTGTGCTTTTACAGGAGGTAGACAGGGACGGCACACGCTCCTACCATATCGATGAGTTGGAACTGCTCAATGAGTTTGTCAGGGGATATTATTATACATATGCCCAGAACTATGATTCCCCATTCTTATTTTACCCGCCCTGGGAACCCCATGGGGCCAATAAAGCAGGTCTTGTCAGTTATTCCAGAGGAGAGATCGCAGATGCTGTGCGCAGAAGTCTCCCAATATCAGAGTCCTTTTCCAAATTTGTAGATCTTGACAGATGCTACGCCATCTCACGGATTCCGGTAAAGGATGGAAAAATGCTCTGCCTTTACAATATGCATATGTCCGCATACGGGAGCAGCGATGAAATAAGAACTGGGCAGCTGTCCATGCTTTATGAGGATATGGAGGCTGACTACAGTGCCGGAAACTATGTGATCTGCGGAGGAGATTTTAACCATAATCTGAGGACGGAAAATCAGGAAAATGCACCGGAGTGGGCATATCTTTTCCCACGGGAAAGCCTGCCGGGAGGATTTAAAATGGCGATGGACGAGGCAGAAGATCCGGAAGATATTGCGCACGACAGTTGTCGGAATGCTGATAAACCTTATGATGAGAAAACCACCTACACAGTAACTCTTGATGGTTTTATCATATCGGATAACGTGATCGTAAACAGTTACAGGCATCTGGACTGTGGCTATCAGTTTTCGGATCACGATCCGGTAGTGATGGAATTTACACTGGAATAAATAGAGATAAAAAAGAAACACAAAAGAAGACTTTTTCAATTTTTTCTTGCAAAGAATGACACCTTATGGTAAAATACTACCGTTGCAATAAAGAGATGGTCCTCTGTTACGCAGGTATTAAGAACATCCGATTCAATAAGGAGGCATGAAATAAATGAATGATGTAATCAGAGAAATTGAGCAGGCGCAGTTAAAAGAGGCTGTAGATGAGTTTAACGTAGGTGATACGGTCAGAGTACACGGTAAGATTAAAGAGGGAAACCGTGAAAGAGTACAGGTTTTTGAGGGAACTGTTATCAAGAGACAGAACGGTGGAAACCGTGAAACATTTACAGTTAGAAAATCTTCCGGCGGGATTGGCGTGGAAAAGACATGGCCGTTACATTCACCCAATGTAGTAAAGATTGAAGTGGTAAGAAGAGGTAAAGTGAGAAGAGCAAAACTCTTCTATCTGAGAAATCTTTCCGGCAAGAAGGCAAAAGTAAAAGAGGCTATGCGGTAAAATTATTTTTATCGGTGAAAATTCTGAAAATCGTATGATGCAGAGGAGAACTGTTACGGTTGTAATGGTTCTCCTTTTGTTATATAATGTAATAGCCACAAAGGAAGATAGTGAGGAGATCATGTCCAGAAAAAGTAATGGGCTTCATTTTTATAAGAGACGAAAGACCATCAGTGTAGGATTATTAAAGGAGATTGGAAGCTGGGGTTTCTTTTTCGTGCTGGCGGTTTTGATAGCCTTTGTGTTTGTTTATTCCGTGGGTCTGAAGACCAGCGTGATTGGTGCTTCCATGGAGCCCTGCCTTTATAACGGGCAGAATGTTTTGATCAACAAGATAAATTACAGTTTTGGATCGCCTAAACGGGGCGATGTGATCGTATTTCTGCCCAATGGCAATGAAAATACCCATTATTATATTAAGCGTGTTATAGGCCTTCCAGGGGAGACGGTCACAATAAGCGAAGGCAGGATCTATCTGAACGGCTATTTTTATGAAGAAGACGACAGTTACGATACGATTGAAGACGGAGGAATTGCGGAGAAAGGCATTACGCTGGGAGATGAGGAATATTTTGTGCTGGGGGACAACAGGAACAACAGTGAGGACAGCCGCTCTGCCAATGTGGGAGCCGTAAAGGAAGATACCATTGCAGGGAAGGCATGGTTTAAGTTAGGCGACAGTATCGATATGATCGGATTTATAGAGTAAATGTGCAAAAAAGACAGCGTGGGAGATGACGGTCAGGCAGTGGGACGCGGAAGTGAGGAAGTATATGAACTATCAATGGTATCCCGGGCATATGACAAAGGCTCGAAGGATGATGGAAGAAAATATAAAACTTGTTGACCTTGTGATCGAGCTGGTGGATGCGAGGGTTCCTCTTGCCAGCAGAAATCCGGATATTGATGCCATGGGAAAAAATAAGGCAAGACTGATCCTGTTAAATAAATCAGATCTGGCAGATGAGCCTGTCAATAAACTGTGGAAAGAGTATTTTGAAAAACAGGGAATGTATGTGCTGGAAGTCAACTCAAAGAGCGGGAGCGGCATAAAAGCGATCCATGGGCTTGTGAAAGAGGCCTGCAGAGAGAAGATAGAGAGAGACAGGAGGAGAGGCATATTAAACAGACCTGTCCGGGCTATGGTGGTTGGGATTCCCAATGTGGGAAAGTCAACTTTTATCAATTCCTTTGCAGGGAAAGCCTGTACAAAAACCGGGAACAGGCCGGGGGTGACAAAGGGAAAACAGTGGATCCGGTTAAATAAGTCATTAGAGCTTCTGGATACGCCGGGGATCCTGTGGCCGAAGTTTGAGAGCCAGGAAGTGGGCCTGAAGTTAGCCTTAATAGGTTCGATGAATGATAATATTAACTCTGTGGAGGAGATGACAGTCTCGCTGATCGGTATGCTGAGAGAGCGGTATGGCGGAGTGCTTGCAGAGCGTTATGGCGTGGAAGAAGCGACAGAGGCTTATGATCTTTTAAAAGATATAGCAAAAATGCGCAGATGTATCCTGAAAGGGGAGGAGCCCGATATGAAAAAAGCGGCTTTTCTTGTGCTGGATGATTTCAGAAGCGGCAGGCTGGGAAGGATCTCATTGGAGATGCCTTGCATGGAATAGAGAAAAGAGGAATAAAATGGGCAGGAAGAGTAAAAGAAATGAAATGAGAGGAAGCGTTGTAAAGGAGATTTTGAGTACCAGTATCTATCTGTTGATCGTGCTGGCCGTTACCTATCTGATTATCTACTATGTCGGACAGAGGACGGAAGTGGAGGGCAGTTCCATGGAGCCGACTTTGCAGGATGGGGACAATCTGATCGTGGATAAAATCTCCTACCGCTTTCACGACCCGGAACGCTTTGATATCATTGTTTTTCCTTTTCAGTACGAAGAGGAAACCTATTATATCAAGCGGATCATCGGTATGCCGGGGGAGAGTGTGCGGATCGACTGGGATGGGAATATCTATATTGACGGAGAACTGCTGGCAGAGGGATATGGACTGGAGGTTATACAGGATCCGGGCAGAGCGGAAACGGAGATTTCGCTTGGCGAGGATGAATATTTTGTGCTGGGGGATAACCGGAATAACAGTACGGACGGCCGGGCAGAGCTGGTGGGGAATATACACAGGGATGATATTATCGGCCGTGCCTGGGTGAGAATTTATCCCTTTGATAAATTTGGAAAGTTGCGGCATCAGTGAGGAAGATGGTATGGAGAAGATCGGGGAGATAAAGCGGAAATTTGCGGCGTGCGGGGTGGAAGAGCTGCCGGGGCTTATTTCCTGTTATGAGACGGATGAGCGGGCTGGCGTGCAGGCGGTGGTGGCAGCGGCGACAAAGCGGATTGCCGCCTGGGAAAAAGAAGTCGCGAGAACGGAAGAGATGAAGCGGTATGAGAGAGAGTATGCGGCATACTCTTACATCTGCGGCATTGATGAGGTTGGCAGAGGGCCGCTTGCGGGGCCGGTTGTGGCGGGGGCGGTGATCCTTCCCAAAGATTGCAGTCTTTTATATCTAAATGATTCCAAGAAACTGTCCGAAAAAAAGAGAGAAGAGTTATACGATAAAATTCTGGAAACTGCCGTTGCAGTGGGCATAGGATATAATACGCCGGCAAGAATCGATGAGATCAATATTTTACAGGCTACATACGAGGCAATGCGGGAGGCAGTGGGAAGGCTTTTCCCGAAACCGGATCTGCTGCTTAATGACGCGGTGACGATTCCGAAAATCAGTATCAGGCAGGTGCCGATCATCAAGGGAGATGCCAAAAGCATTTCCATAGCGGCGGCCAGTATTGTGGCAAAAGTGACCAGAGACCGGCTGATGGTGAAATATGATGAGATCTATCCGGAATATGGTTTTGCCGCCAACAAGGGATACGGTTCGGTGCTGCATATCGAGGCCATCAGAAAATATGGGGCAACGCCCATTCACAGAAAGAGTTTCATAAAAAATCTATGAATATTACGCTTACAGATGTTTTGACAAGAATAAACGGACAGACGAACCAGTCAGGTGCGGCGGGAAATGCGGCATCTGCTTCTGCTATCGCAAAGCAGCTTCAGACCAGCGCGGTCTTAAATTCGTTAGTGTCCGGGCAGACTATCGGCGGCCGGATCAGTTCTGTGGACGGCCGGCAGATCCTGCTCGATATGGGAAACGGTGTGGAGATCAATGCCAGACTGGACAGTGATATGAAAGCCGCTGTGGGGCGTCAGATGCTCTTTGAGGTAAAGGGTAATTCTGACGACAAGCTGACTTTAAGTCCTTTATATACAAATCTTTCCGCCGGAAAAAGCGCTGCGGCGGGGGCATTAAATGCAGCCGGCATGCCGCTCACAGGCGAAAATATGGCGATGGTGAACAGCATGATGGAGGAAGGGCTTCCCATCGATAAGGAGAGTCTGTGGCTGATGGGGAAGCTGGCGGCGGATTTCCCGCAGGCATCGGCTGATACGATCGTCAGACTGACGGCGATGGGAATGGAGGTCAACGAGACCAATGTGATGCAGTATGAGGCCACTCAGAATATGCAGCATCAGCTTTTATACCGGATGAATGATATTACGGAGGGACTGAGTCAGGTACTTTCTTCTTTTGGGGAAGAGGGGAAGCCTGTTGCCGGCCTGCAGTTTATGAAGGATCTGCTGCATGTTTTGCAGACCGGAGAGATTGCGGAAGAAGCGGCTGGAGTAAAGGAGCTGCAGCGGGAAATAGAGAGCCTGATGAAAGAGATCGGGGAAGGAAAAGGTGCGGTTCCGAGTGAAGGCCGGGATGGCGAACAGGGTCTTACAGGGCGGGAAGCGGAGGCGGCAAAAGTATTGCAGCAGCTTGCCGATGAGGACGGTACGGTGCTTGTCAAGGACGGGGCAAAGATGACGGAACAGGGGCGGTTAAAACTGCCGGATGAGCTGGAACATCGTCTGGAAAGCCTGCAGAAAGAATTTACCGGACAGTTGAAGAATCTGCTGTCTAAAGAATGGACGATAAAACCGGAAAATTTTTCCGATAAGGAAGAAGTGAAAAACTTCTACCAGAAGATAAAAAATCAGGCGGGACAGATGCAGGAAGTATTTGCGGCGGCGGGGAAAGCGGAATCTTCTGCGGGGCAGGCACTGCAGCAGATGAATCAGAACCTGCAGTTTATGGACAATGTGAATCAGATGTTTCCCTATCTGCAGATTCCGTTAAAGGCTTCCATGGAGAACGCCCACGGGGAACTCTATGTCTATCAGAAAAAGAAAGGGAAAGTTTCAGAGGATGGTTCTTCCAGTGCGCTGCTTCATCTGGAGATGGAGCATCTGGGAAATATGGATATCTATGTAAAGATGAAAGATTATAATGTATCCACCCAGTTTACTCTTGCCAATGAAAAAGTGCTGGATTTTCTGGCGGAACATATCCATGTGCTGAATGAGCGGCTTGAAAAAAAGGGCTATCATATGCAGTCGGAAATGAAATATAAAGAGGAAGAGCGGCAAGAGAATGTGATGTCCCGTATCCGGGGGATGGAAGAACATGATACAATGGTCTCCTATACGGCGTTTGACGTGAGGGCATAGGAAATGGCACAGGGAAGAGAGAACATGAAAAAGCCAAAGACCGCTGTGGCATTAGAGTATGATCCGAACGACGAGGCGCCCCGGATCATTGCCACCGGCAAGGGCGCTCTGGCTGAGCGGATCATCGAGAAGGCGAAAGAGGCGGATGTACCGCTGCACCAGGACAATGAGCTGGCAGATACGCTGTCACGGCTGGACATCGGGGAAATGATCCCGCCGGAACTGTACGAAGTCGTAGCGGAAATACTGGTCTTTGTGGATGCGATGGATAAGATCAGAGCGAAGATGAAAAAGTAAGGAGATTTTCCGGAGGACTTCAGAAGATTGGAAGGTAAAAACTGTATTCCATGGGGGAGATACAGGAAAAGCATGCAGGAGACAGATCTGAGCCCGGAGAGGGAAAGAAGGTTCAGATGAACAGGCGAAAGGTGGGTTCCGACTATGAAAAAAGGGCGGGACAGTTTTTGGAGAGACAGGGGTTAGTCATCTTATGTTACAATTTTCGGAACCGGTATGGGGAGATCGATCTTGTGGCAAAGGATGGAGAGACCACTGTCTTTGTTGAAGTTAAATATCGGAAGGACGGACAGAAAGGACTGCCGCAGGAGGCCGTAAATTTTCGGAAACAATGGCGGATCTGCAGGGTGGCGGATTACTACAGGATGCTGCATGATATGGGGGATTTTTCTCCGGTGCGGTTTGATGTGGTGGCGGTCTGCGGAGAGAGGGTAGACTGGTTTCCGAACGCATTTGATTACAGGGAGAGATAGGGCAAAAGGGATATGGAAATAAAAAGAAAAAGCGGTCAGGAAGTATGCAAACTGCATCATGCAGAAAACGGCGTGACGTATCTCACCTTTCCGGGGCTTGAGAGGACGGGGGCGGTGCGCCATCTCTTTTCCACCAGAGAGGGCGGCGTCAGCGAGGGAATCTACAGATCCATGAATCTCAGTTATACCAGAGGGGATGAGCGGGAGGCGGTGGATGAGAATTTCCGCCGGATCGCGGATTGCCTGGGAAGCAGTGCAGCGGATATGGTATGTTCGGATCAGACGCACACGGATCACATCAGGGTGGTGTCGGCGAAGGATAGAGGAAAAGGTGTGGTAAGGCCAAAAGATTACAGGGATGTGGATGGACTGATCACACAGGAAAGGGGTATTGTACTCTGCACATTTTTTGCGGACTGTGTGCCGTTATTTTTTGTGGATCCGGTGAGAGGGGCCATCGGGCTGTCCCATTCCGGCTGGCGGGGAACGGTGCGAAAGATCGGGAAGAAAACCGTAGAGGAGATGAAAAAAGCCTTCGGGACGGATCCGAAGGATGTGCATGCGGCCATTGGGCCTTCCATCTGTCAGGACTGCTATGAGGTAAGCGAGGATGTGATCGGGGAGTTTCGGAAGGCGTTTCCGGGGATAGAAGAGGGGGATGCAGCGAACAGCTCTAAAGAAGGTGTCGGAAATGGGAGCTTGCGAAGTGAAGTTCGTAAGCGTGCCTGCCCGCTTTGGTTTCCGACTTCCCCCGGGAAATATCAGCTGAATCTGTGGGAGGTCAACAGACTGATCATGCTGGAAGCGGGGATTCCCGCGGCTCAGATCGAGATGACGGATCTGTGCACCTGCTGTAATCCGGATCTTCTGTTTTCTCATCGGGCAAGCCACGGAAAGCGGGGGAATCTGGGGGCGTTTATGAAGCTGTTGTGAGAAAAGAAAAGGGAAGAGGCGTAAAACTGTGCCTCTGTCCTCACGTTTCTTCCCGCAGTTTTCGATTATGGCTCTCCATCAGTTCTCTGATCTTGTCGGTTGGCGTCCGCACGAAGTTCATAGAGACATTATGATTCATAAAATCAATGATGGACGCCAGAAATTTATTCATATCAGCTGTTATGTAATAAGGACGGGCCAGAAGTTCCGGCGTCTGGTAAGTCAGGTTGGTGGTGATCAGCCTGTCAAAGTAGCCTTTTTCATAAGCGTCGTCAAAATGTTCCAGGCCGTTTGTGAACAGACCGAAGGTAGTGCAGATAAATACCCGGTTTACCATGAATTTTTTTAAAATGCGGGCGGTATCGATCATACTCTCGCCGGAAGAGATCATATCATCCACGATAATAGCGTCCTTTCCGGCGATATTATCCCCGAGAAACTCATGAGCCACAATGGGGTTTTTTCCGTTGATCACAGTGGAATAGTCCCGTCTTTTATAGAACATTCCCATGTCTACTCCAAGCACATTGGCAAAATAGATGGCGCGGTCTAAAGCGCCTTCATCGGGGCTTAACACGATCGTGTGATCCTTATCGATGATGATATCCGGTTCTGCCGTTAACAGGGCTTTTGTAAACTGATAGGTGGGCATGAAGCTGTCGAACCCGCAGAGCGGTACGGAGTTTTGTACACGCGGATCGTGGGCGTCAAAGGTGACGATGTTGCTGACACCCATATTCGAAAGTTCTTTTAACGCATAGGCACAGTCCAAAGATTCTCTGCCGCTTCGCTTATGCTGTCTGCTTTCATATAAAAAGGGCATGATGACGGTAATGCGGAATGCCTTACCGCCGGCCGCCGCAATGATACGTTTCAGATCCTGATAGTGGTCGTCAGGAGATTTATGATTTATGTAACCGTTCATCTGGTAGGTGATGCTGTGGTTGCAGACATCCAACAGAATATAGAGATCCTTGCCGCGGATGGATTCTTTGAAGATGCCTTTGCTCTCACCGGTGCCGAAGCGGGGACAGTCTATGTCCGCGAGAAAGTTGTCTTCATGATATCCCTGAAAAGCGGGATCGTTTGTCAGATCTTTGTGGGTTTCTTTTCGAAAATTAACAAGATATTCATTGATGACTCTGCCCATTTCCGCCGCAGAGTCGAGAGCGACAATTTTTAAAGGCGCGGCAGGGAGCGCCTGTTCCAGTTTTGTAACGTCAGCCATGAAATTCTCCCGGTATGTAAGTAATGAAGTCTTTTCTTTTGTTACAATTCAAATTTATAACATTCTTCAGAACACGTCAAGAGCTATCATATTTTAAATTTCTGAAAAAGATAAAACAGCATCTATAATGCAGGAGAGCTGCTCCTGTTTTTCCGGTGAAAGAAGCATCATTTTGCGGTATATATTCAGAGGGAGAGAGCCCGATTTCTCCTGGGGTTCGGGAAGATCTCCCAGATGCGTCAAAAGCTCGCCAAGGGAAATATTTAATCCCTTTGCAATATGATAAAGGCTTTCTATAGTTGCATTTTTTTCACCACGTTCTATCTGGCCGATATAAGTGGGGTGGAGAGAGCACAGTTCAGCAAGTTTTTCCTGACTGAGGCCACGTTGTTTGCGATAATAGCGGATACGCAGACCGAGTTCGGATTGTATTTCCATATTCTGTTCCTTTCATCTGGTTAGTTCTATTTTTATTCCCTGCTTTTAATGTGCTTATACAAAGAAAGAAGCTGATTTTTCAAAAAATCGGGTTAAGAGCAGAGTCATGGGATGTTTTGATGAAAGAAGACTATAGTATATAAAAAAATAAAACAACAGACTATTGACACGAAATTAGCGAAGATATATACTATAAATAGTATTTTTGATAAATAATACTAAAAGACTACTTTGAAAGGAAGAGAACGTATGAAAAACAGAACAAAAAAATTTGTGGTACTTGGCATGGCTGTGGCAATGATGGCATCTTCTACGCTGTGCGTATCAGCAACCGGTCTGCGGGATGTATTTAACGCAAAATATTACGCAGATTCCTATCCGGATCTGAAGGCTGCTTTTGGTGACAATGAGGAAGCACTGTATAACCATTTCATTGCTTTTGGCCTTTCAGAAAACAGACAGATGAGCCCGATTATTGATATACAGGCATATCGCGCGGCTTACCCTGATCTGGATGCAGCATTTGGTGACAACTGGGATGCTTATGTGGAACACTTCTTTGCTTTTGGTATGAAAGAGGGAAGGACAGAGGGTATCCTGTTTAATCCTCTGGAGTATGCGGCAGCATATCCTGACGTTGCAGCGGCATATGGTGATGATATTCTGGCAATTACAGAACATTATCTGACTTTTGGTATTGCAGAAGGCAGAACAGCTGGGGTAATGGTAAAAGAATCTGAGACAACAAGCTCAGGTGGCAGCAGTTCAGGCAGCAGCTCAGATAACAGCGGTTCAAATTCCGGCAGTACAGATAAGCCTGTAACTCCTGGAAAGGATCCTCAGCCGGAAAACCCGGGGGGAGATTCAGGTGATGACTCTCAGCCGGAGCAGCCCGGTGTTTCAGACAATAATCCTCAGCCGGAGCAGCCCGGTGTTTCGGACAATAATCCTCAGCCGGGTACCCCGTCAGTTTCAGGTAATGATATCTGATATCCAGGGTGATAATTTTTGCAGTAGCAGATCATGATTTTTGCAACAGAAAACCTCCGATACTTTTAGAGTGCGGAGGTTTTCTGATCAGATTTTACAGCAGACATGGCAGGACGAAGATCGTACTGTTATCAGGTATCGGTATAGAATGCGATCATCAGGATATAATCGTACTCCGGGTTATGCCCCGTGCCCATAAAAGCAATGGATTCCCCCTCATCTTTTATAATATAATTTCCCTCATATTCTTCCAGAATAAAACCTTCTGACTGTAGAAGAGCTCCGTATTCATTGTATAATTCTGCGGCCATATCTTTGTTATCAGGAAATGAGAAAACATAACGGTCGTTCTTTTTTTCGATAAATTCAATACCGGAGATAGAAGCGGGAGAAGTGAGTGAACTGTATTCCGAAAAACAATCGTTTTTGTCAAACAGATCCTCCGTTTCTGAAAATGTTTCCGAATGGGATGTACCGTCCTGCTGATGATCAGTTATATTTTCTTCATCGATGCGGGTGTCCTGCAGATATTCCGGATTATGGGCGCAGGATGTCAAAAACACAGAAAGAACAGCTGAATACAAAATTTTTTTTTTCATAATAATAAGCCCCTTTTTGATATTATAGTATACAAATAGCGAAATTAGTATACTATAAATATTGGAATAATGCAATACTTGCAGATAATATGAGATATGGTAAGAGTTCAATCGTTTTTTATTCCGCGGATAAAATTACTCCGTAAACGATTTCGTGAGTTACTCAGGCATTCAGATTGCGATTCCGGAGCATTTTGTGTGCTTCTGAGTAATAGTGAAGACAATAGGTTAAGCTGCTAAGACTTATGGCAATTCTTTTAAAATATTATTGTGAAACAGGGGGGTCGGGGATATAATGGAAACAAGGAATACCGGAAAAACGGGGAGGTAAGCAGGAAATGGGGAGTTATTTGAAGCCGGGAAACGGCGGTTTTGCCAGAATCAGGAATGGGGCGGGAAAAAGAAAATATCAGTGCAGGATAGAAAAATATGAAAGTTAAAGGACATCTGATTCAAAAAGTTTTACCGGGCAGTATCGCCGAAGAACTGGGGCTTGAGCCCGGTGATGCCATATTAAAAATAAATGATCAGGAGATAGACGATATCTTTGATTACCAGTTTCTGGTGCAGGATGACTATATTGAGGTCACTGTTCTTGCAAAGAGCGGGGAAGAGTGTGTTTTGGAGATCGAGAAGGAGTTTGGGGAGGATCTGGGGGTGGAGTTTGAGAACGGCCTGATGGACGAGTACAGAAGCTGTCATAATAAGTGTATCTTCTGTTTTATCGATCAGATGCCGAAGGGAATGCGGGACACACTGTATTTTAAAGATGACGATTCCAGACTGTCCTTTTTACAGGGCAACTATGTGACGCTGACCAATATGTCAGATCATGATATCGACAGGATCATCCGCTACAGGTTAGAGCCCATCAATATTTCTTTTCAGACCACGAACCCGAAGCTTCGCTGCAAAATGCTTAACAACCGGTTTGCGGGGGAGGCGCTTCAAAAGGCAGACAGGCTCTGTGAGGCAGGGATTGAGATGAATGGGCAGATCGTGCTCTGTAAAGGTATCAACGACGGGGCGGAGCTTGAGCGGAGCATCTCGGATCTGGCCGGATATCTGCCTTATCTTACCAGTTTATCCGTTGTGCCGGTGGGGCTTTCGGATTTCAGAGAGGGGCTTTATCCGCTGAAACCTTTTACGAAGGAGGATGCGGAGCAGGTGATCGACTGTATTGAGTACTGGCAGAGAAAAATAGAAAAAGAACATGGGATTCATTTTGTGCATGCCTCGGACGAATGGTATCTGTTGGCGGAGAGGGAACTGCCCGAGGCGGAGCGCTATGACGGCTATTTGCAGCTGGAAAACGGTGTGGGAATGCTGCGGCTTCTTACGGATGAGTTTGAGGATGCACTGCGGCAGGAGGCGCGGGATAGAATCCGGAAACCGGCCGGGGCCGGGATACTACAGGGTGGACAGCAGACGGAGCAGCAGGCAGTCCGGAGGTTAGCTGAGACGGAGAACATGCCGGAGAAGGAGCAGAAGGAAAAACAGGCCGGATGTCTTGATACGGAAAAGCAGGGAGAACCGGCTCAGGAGCTTTCCATTGCCACAGGGAAACTTGCATATCCGACAATCAGGCGGATGGCAGAAGATGTTGAAAAATTATATTCTGATTTAAGAATACGGGTTTATGAAATCACAAATCACTTTTTCGGAGAAAAGATCACGGTATCCGGGCTGATCACCGGGCAGGATCTCATAAAGCAGCTGAAAGGGAAGGCGCTGGGAAAACGGCTGCTGCTGCCTGTCAACATGCTTCGCAGCGGTACGGATGTCTTTTTGGATGATGTGACGGTGGGAGAGGTGGAAAAAACTTTACAAGTGCGGGTAGATATTGTAAAATCAAGCGGGTATGATCTGCTTTCCTGTATCTTGCGGGGAGACACGTCATACGGAAGAGATGATTGCTGACAGTGCGGCAGAGAAATGCCGTCTGCGGATGAAAACAGGGAATGGCAGCTTATTGTACAGAATCTTATTTATGGGAAAGGTACGATAAACTGTTTTGGAAAGCAGGTAGTTATGGCAAAAAAAAGAGGAAAACCGGTGGTGGCGGTGGTGGGGAGGCCCAATGTGGGAAAATCCACACTGTTTAATGTGCTGGCCGGAGAAAGAATATCGATTGTAAAAGATACGCCCGGTATCACAAGGGACCGGATCTATGCAGATGCAGAGTGGCTGAACCGGAAATTTACGCTGGTGGACACCGGCGGGATCGAGCCGGAGAGTAAGGATATCCTGTTATTGCAGATGCGGGAACAGGCTCAGATCGCCATCGATACGGCGGATGTGATTCTGTTTATGGCGGATGCAAAACAGGGGATGACGGACTCTGACTCCAAAGTGGCGGATATGCTGCGCAAGGCGGGGAAGCCGGTGGTTCTGGCAGTCAATAAGGTAGACAGCTATGAGCGCGATATGCTTGCCGTCTATGAATTTTATAATCTGGGTATCGGGGAGCCTCATGCCATTTCGGCGGCGAACAGGACCGGGCTGGGGGATCTGTTGGATGTGGTTATCTCCCATTTCCCGGAAGATGCGGGAGAGGAAGAGGAGGATGAAAAGATCCGGGTGGCCATTGTGGGCAAACCCAATGTGGGAAAATCCTCGATCATCAACAGACTGCTCGGGGAGAACCGCCTGATCGTATCGGATATTGCAGGTACAACGAGAGACGCGGTGGATACGGAAGTAAAATACCATGGAAAAGAGTATGTGTTTATCGACACCGCGGGACTCCGCAGGAAAAATAAGATCAAGGAGGAACTGGAACGCTATATGATCATCCGTACCGTCAGCGCCGTGGAGCGGGCGGATATTGTGGTGCTTGTCATCGATGCGGTGGACGGCGTCACGGAACAGGATGCCAAGATCGCTGGAATCGCCCATGACAGGGGCAAGGGCATGATCATTGCCGTCAACAAGTGGGACGCCATCGAGAAGGACAATAAAACCACAAAAGATTACGAGAAGAAGATCAGACAGGTGCTGTCCTTTATGCCTTATGCGGAAATTTTATATATTTCCGCACTGACCGGGCAGCGACTGCCGAAATTATATGATATGATAGAAGCAGTACATGAAAATCATGCGATGCGGGTGGCGACAGGTGTGTTGAATGAGATCATGTCGGAGGCGGTGGCGATGCAGCAGCCGCCGGCAGACAAGGGAAAGCGCCTGCGGCTTTACTATATTACACAGGTGGCAGTTAAACCACCCACCTTTGTGATTTTTGTAAACGATAAGGAACTGATGCATTTTTCCTATACACGGTATATTGAGAACCAGATCCGGGATACCTTCGGATTCCGCGGGACGCCCCTGAAATTTTTTGTCAGGGAGCGGAAGGGCGAAAAATAGGACGATATCGGAACAGCCGGGATGCAGGAAAAAGGGAACCAGGCCTTTCGAGAACAGGAGGAGAAGAGAGATGGCACGTTTGATCTGTTTGGCGGTGGGATATTTATGCGGGCTTTTTCAGACCGCCTATATATATGGAAAATCAAAGGGAATCGATATCAGAGAAAAGGGAAGCGGCAATGCCGGCACTACAAATACGCTGCGGACGTTCGGACTGAAAGCGGGAATTCTGGTGTTATTCGGGGATATTTTAAAATGTGCGGCGGCCTGTCTGATCGCGCGGTATGTCATTGCGCCGAAGATGGCGCCGGAATTAAATTATCTGTTGGTTCTGTATGCGGCGGCCGGTGCGATTTTAGGGCATAATTTCCCGTTTTATATGCATTTCAAGGGCGGCAAGGGGATTGCAGCGACGGCGGGGTTAATCATCTGCTTTCACTGGCACTTCTTTATCATGGGTGTGATTGTATTTTTCGGCACATTTTTTACGACGCATTATGTGTCCTTAGGCTCCCTTCTTGTCTATGCCGGCTTTATGATTCAGATCATCGTGGAGGGGCAGATGGGCGTGTTCGGCATGTCCCAGGCGGCGCTCAATGAGATGTATATCGTGGCGGCGTTTCTGGCAGTGATGGCCTACTGTAAGCACCGGGAGAATATCAAGCGGCTCGTGAAAGGACAGGAGCGGAAGACTTACCTGAAGAAGGAAGATACCACAAAATAAAGATTTTGCGCCGGGAAATGTGGAATGAAAGTGTGAATCCAGACAGATGTGGCTTAGTGTGGTGTCTGACAGGAGATGTGGAATATAATATAATGACTATATAAACAGATATATAAAAAAGAGCAGAGAGAAGGGACAGGATATGGCAAAAATTGGATTGATCGGAGCGGGCAGCTGGGGGACAGCGCTCTCTAAGCTGGCGGCGGATAACGGACATCAGGTGACGGTGTGGTCCATTGTAAAAGAAGAGATCGAAATGCTTCGGAAAAACAGAGAACATCTGGATAAGCTGCCGGGGGTAAAGCTGCCGGAGAGTATTTCCTATACAACGGAGCTGCCGGGGGCGATCGCGGGAATGGATCTGTGTATTCTGGCAGTGCCGTCGCCTTTCACCAGAAATACTGCGGCGCTGATGAAACCTTTTGTGAAAGAAGGGCAGATCATTGTCAATGTGGCCAAAGGGGTGGAAGAAAAGACGCTGATGACATTGTCAGAGATTATTGAGGAGGAAATACCGCAGGCGGATGTGGCGGTGCTTTCCGGTCCTTCCCACGCGGAGGAAGTGGGAAAGGGGATGCCTACGACCATCGTAGCCGGAGCAAAGACAAAGAAAACGGCGGAGTATATTCAGAATCTGCTGATGAATAAAGCGTTTCGTGTGTATACCAGCCCGGATCTGCTGGGGATCGAACTGGGCGGCGCCTTAAAGAATGTGATTGCACTGGCGGCAGGGATAGCGGACGGCCTTGGCTGTGGAGATAATACCAAGGCAGCGCTGATTACCAGAGGGATCACGGAGATTGGCAGGCTGGGACTTGCCATGGGCGGAAAACTGGAGACTTTCTGTGGGCTCACCGGTATTGGAGATCTGATCGTGACCTGTGCTTCCATGCACTCCCGCAACAGGCGGGCAGGTATTCTGATCGGACAGGGCAAATCCATGGAGGAGGCCATGGCGGAGGTGAAACAGGTGGTGGAGGGTGTGTATTCTGCCAAAGCTGCCATGGGGCTCGCGAAAAAGTTTGAAGTGGAAATGCCTATTATCGAGCAGGTAAATCTGGTGCTGTTTGAGAAAAAGCCGGCGGCACAGGCGCTGGAGGAGCTGATGTTGCGGGATAAGAAGATTGAGATTAGTGTGGGGTGGTGACCTATAAGCGGACGCCCGGCGGCAGTTGATAGAATTTACGGATGATTTGGCAGAGAATAAGAGTTCAAAGCTTGGTCTGCAGTGGATGAATGCACAGGAAAGCGAAAAAATTGGAGAAAAGATATGAGATGTGCAAGATGCGGTAAAAATTTTGATGAGGAGATGTACAGTGGGATCTGTCCGAAGTGCGGGCATTTTAATAACAGGCAGAAGGAGTACGATGTCAGTAAGTATTTCAGCGCCACATTTGATGACGGCGGAAAGGTTACCACGAGTGCACAGGCGTCAAAGCAGCATGAACAGCTCCACAGGACATATGACAGCAGTAATATGCATAAACCGGGAGCTGGTCAGCATGAGAAGCTGCACCAGATGTATGATAAGTATAACATGCATAAGCAAGCGGGGACTTCGCCTTCCGGCAGTGCACAGGCGCGGAATTATCAGGCGGGAGTTCCACTTGGGAAAACCAATCCCTATCAGCAGGCGACTGTGCAGGGAAGTACTTACCAGACGGGGCAGACCGGCTCCTATGGACAGGGAAATGCAGGAAAGGGTTATCAGGGCGGCCAGAGCGCTTCCTACGGGCAGAGCGGATATTCCGGCCAGAATAAGGCCCGTCAGGCCAGCCTGAACGGGGAGGTTAAGACAAAGAACCTTGTCACGCCGATCTGTATTTTGATTGCGGTAGTGGCGGTTGCGGTCACGGTGATCAGTTTGCAGATGAAAAAACAGAGTCTGACAGAGAGGTACAATACGTTGGATTACGAGCAGGAGTACGCTGAGGCCGGTGAGGTTTTCGAGATCAATAACAGGCTGCTTCTGGTGGATAAGGCGGAGGTCATTGATACCTCGGAGTATCCGGATCTGGCGGCGGAGGAAAAGCTGGTTGCGGTGACGGTGGAAATACTGCCGGCAGACGAGGGGAACCAGGAGAGAAAGGATATGTCCGGTACGGTGTATGTCTCGGATGGTTATAACTGTAAGGAGTATCTGGACAGTTATGTAGTTACGGATTTTCTGGATGTGGAGGATGTGCTGACAGGGTATGATTATCTCAGTTACAGTTCCGTAGATGGAGTGACCGGAAGATTTTACTTCTTTGTGAATTATGAAGCGGATGACATCATGATCTCTTTTGATGAGGAAAGAGCGGAGGATACGATGTTTATCCTGGAGAGAAGGGTGAGTGTTCCGCTGCAGCTTGAGGAGGATATGCCATGATGAATAAAGTAAAAATTATTTCGGTGGTTCTCTGTGTGGTGGTCATCATAGGTTGTTATTTTGGGTATTCGGTGTCTCTCAGCCAGATGTATTTTGATGTCTGTTCTCCGAGTTCCTGTTCTCTGATCAGCGATTATGAGACAGAGGTATTGTGGACGATCTCTGCAGATGAAGCGTATGAGTATGGCGTTTATTATGCGGAGGGTGATCTGGAGGCAGTTGAGATCACTTATGAACTCTATAATCCCCTCAATGACAGGATAACGATTGCAGGAAATCTGTGTTATTATTTCGGGGAAGGCGATGAGTGGCTCACGGCCTTTGACTCTGTTGCGAGTATGGGAGACATATCGGAGTATGACAACTGTAAGATCCTGCCGCCGGGAGAGCGTATGATTTTCAAAGAGTACGTGCTGGTGCCGGAAGAGATGGAGGAGATATATGCCCAACCGTACTGGGGCAGCGCGGATGCAGTGACAATTAAATTATAGAGGGATGTGACAGTTCAGGCGAAGGGCTGAACTGTCACGATGAGATAGCATGATAGAGAGCTGAGACAGGCGCATTTGGCACAGCTTTGTCACAGGAGAAAATGCGCAGAAAAGAGGAAAGTGTGAAAAATGAATTTTTCACACGAAAATTTTGAGGCTGCGCAATGCGTATAAGGCACGCATGAAAATTTGCAGGTTGTAGAAAGGGCATGGTAATTAATATGAATCAGGGATTTAACAGTACGAACCAGTATGTGGCATCAAAGGAACTGATGGACGGCGTAAATGTGGCGATCGCGCTGCAAAAGCCTCTTCTGATCAAGGGGGAGCCGGGCACGGGAAAGACCATGTTAGCGGAGGCCGTAGCCCAATCTCTGGGCAAAAAGCTGATCATCTGGAATATCAAGTCCACCACGAAAGCGCAGGACGGCCTTTATATGTACGATACGATTCAGCGTCTCTACGACGGTCAGTTCGGCGAGGAGGGCGTGGACGATATCGCCCGCTACATCAAGTTAGGGAAGCTGGGGGAGGCTTTTGAGTCAGAGGAACAGGTGGTCCTTCTGATCGACGAGATCGACAAGGCGGATCTGGAGTTTCCCAACGATCTGCTGTGGGAGCTCGACCAGATGGAATTCTATATCCATGAGACGAAGCGTACTGTGAAGGCAAAACACCGCCCCATCGTGATCATTACATCCAACGCGGAGAAGGAGCTGCCGGATGCATTTCTTAGAAGGTGCATTTTCCATTATATCGATTTTCCGGATAAGGAACTGATGGAAGAGATCATAAAAACTCACTACCCGGATGTGGAGGAGAATCTGATGCGGCAGGCCATGGAGATCTTCTACGATATCCGCGGCATGCGGGATATCCGCAAAAAGCCCAGTACTTCGGAGCTCATTGACTGGATCAATGCGCTGCAGATCGGCGGCATTCCGGCGGATGTACTGCGGGCGAAGATGCCCTTTCTCGGCGTGGTGGTGAAGAAGGACGAGGATCTGGAGACGGTGCGGCAGCATGGTCTCTGACGGGGAGCAGAAGACGGCAATGCCATCTGGTTAAGTATTGCGACAGCCTGGAGCATTCTATGTTCTTCACGGCGTCCGGCAATCTCAACTTATTATACGGGGAGATATACTATGTTTTATCCTTTCTTTCAGATCTGTAAAGCGAAAGGGCTTCATATTACGATGAGCGAGTGGCTGACGCTGCAGGATGCGCTGGGACAGGGTATGGCAGGCAGCAGCCTGACGCAGTTCTATTATCTGGCCAGGATGATCCTTGTCAAGAGCGAGACAGATTTTGACAAGTTTGATATGGCTTTTGAGGAGTGCTTTAAGGGAGTTAAATCGGAGAATGAGGTGACTGCCCAGATGCTTCGCTGGTTAGACAAATCCGATATGATGGAGTTGGCTCATGAGGAGGCCAGGGCCCACCTGAATCAGATGGAAGACAATACGGTCATCGATAAGGAGGATGTGGAACAGACCTTCAAGGACAGACTGCGGGATCAGAACGAGGAGCACAACGGCGGTTCCTTCTGGATCGGCACCATGGGCAAGACTTCCTTCGGCAATATGGGGGGCAACGTGGGCGGCGTCAGAGTAGGCGGCAGAACCGGTTACCAGTCCGCTTTCTCGGTGATCGGGGCCAGAAAATATAAGGATTTCCGGGATGACAGAGTACTGGACAACAGGCAGTTTCAGCTGGCGTTCCGGAGGCTCAGACAGTTTTCCACAAAGCTTGATATTCCGAAGACGGAACTTGATATTCCGGGGACTGTGGATAAGACCTGCAACAACGGCGGCTGCCTGCAGATCGTCATGGAAAAGCCCAGAAAGAATGCGGTAAAGCTGCTTTTGCTCTTTGATTCCGGCGGGACCATGATCCCCTACAGCAGCCTGATGAACGATCTGTTTCAGGCGGTGAATAAATCGAATCACTTTAAAGATGTAAAATGTTATTACTTCCACAACTGTATTTACAGCAAGCTCTATAAGACGCCGGAGTGCGAGAACGGCGAGTGGGTGGATACGGAGTGGATGTTCCGCAATCTGGACAGCGACTATAAGGTGATCATCGTCGGTGATGCGGCCATGGCGCCGGAGGAGCTGTACTCCGACAGCGGCAATTACAGAGGGCCAAACGGCGGGCTTTCGGGGTATGAATGGCTGCTGCTTATGAAGAAGCATTATAAAAAGATCGTCTGGATGAACCCCAAGATGGCGCCCGGCAGAGCCCCCTGGCGGGAGGCGGAGACGGCTATCAGGGAGATGTTCCCGATGTATAAACTGACGGTGAAGGGATTGAATGACGGTATGATCAAACTCATGGCGAACAAATAAGGCAGATAAAAACAGAGAAAAGAGGAGACATTATGAAAATATTTGAGGAACTGCAGGCCAGAGGTCTGCTTGCGCAGCTGACAGACGAGGAGGAGATTAAGGAACTGGTAAATGAGGGGAAGGCCACCTTTTATATTGGCTTTGATCCCACGGCGGACAGTCTCCATGTGGGCCACTTTATGGCGCTTTGCCTGATGAAGAGGCTGCAGATGGCGGGCAATAAACCCATTGCGCTGATCGGCGGCGGTACGGGCATGATCGGCGATCCTTCCGGCAGGACGGATATGCGGAACATGATGACAACAGAGATGATCGACCACAACTGCGACTGCTTTAAGAAACAGATGAGCCGCTTTATCGAGTTCGGCGAGGGAAAGGCCATGATGGTCAACAACGCCGAATGGCTCAGAGACTTAAATTATATTGAGTTTATCCGGGATGTCGGCGCCTGTTTTTCGGTGAATACCATGCTGCGGGCGGAGTGCTACAAACAGAGAATGGAGAAGGGACTGAGCTTTCTGGAGTTTAACTACATGATCATGCAGTCCTACGATTTCCTGGAACTCTACAAACGCTACGGCTGTAATATGCAGTTCGGCGGGGATGACCAGTGGAGCAATATGTTGGGCGGTACGGAACTGATCCGGAAGAAACTGGGGAAAGATGCGTACGCGATGACCATTACGCTGCTTATGAATTCTGAAGGGAAGAAGATGGGCAAGACGCAGAAAGGGGCGGTGTGGCTGGATCCGAATAAGACGACTCCTTACGAGTTTTATCAGTACTGGCGTAATATCGGGGATGCTGACGTGCTTAAGTGCCTGCGGATGTTAACCTTTCTGCCCATCGAGCAGATTGATGAGATGGATAAATGGGAGGGCAGCCAGTTAAATGAGGCCAAGGATATACTGGCCTATGAACTGACAAATCTCGTCCATGGCGAGGAGGAAGCAGGAAAGGCGAAGGAAGCTTCCAGAGGGCTTTTCGGCGGAGGCGGCAGTATTGAAAACATGCCGAAGGCGGTGCTTAAGGAAACGGATTTCCAGGAGGGGAAAATCGATCTGATCGGGATGTTAACAGCTTGTGGATTAGTGGCTTCCCGCTCCGAGGGGAGACGGGCCATTGAACAGGGCGGCGTCAGTGTAAATGATGAGAAGGTGACGGATGTCAGGGCATCCTATGAGATGAATTTCTTTGACGGAGACGGTATTATTTTAAAGAGAGGTAAGAAGAACTTTAAGAAACTGGTGTTGGAAGACTGACAGTATCCCGGGCGGGAGCGGGGCATATGTAAAGTATAGTATGGATTTATAATGATATCCTGTAAAATCAGGCAAAAAGGCTGTAAGAGATTTAGGTTTCTTACGGCTTTTTTTATGCGCAGGGTAGAAAATCTCCTCTGTTCGATTGAGCAGGGCAGATCTGTTCGATTGCCTCTCATTTCATATTTGGCCTTATATCAAAAAAGTCCACAAAAAACATAAAAAATAAAAGCAGAATTATGACATGTGTCCTAACGGCTGAAGAAATACTATGATACAATCTATTTAAATTTCAGAGGAATTCAACCGAAAAATACAGCATATTGACAGGGGGTATGTATGAAACAGAAAATAGTGGCTTGTATGGGAGACTGCAATATAGACACATCTGTTCCCATTAAGAAACTTCCCATAAAAGGAGGATGTACCCATACCGATCGCATCTGCCGGGGTTTAGGCGGAACGATGCTCAATGTGGCGACCGCACTCAGTAAACTGGGAATTGATTCTGTTCCGCTCACGTTTCTCGGTGATGACAGAGACGGTGACGAAGTGGTGAAATATCTGTCGGAGAACGGAATTTCGGATAGAGGAATCGTCCGCTGCAAAGACTATATGACAGGAAATACGATTGCATTGGTGGAACCGGACGGAGAAAAGTACTGGATCGGCATACGGGAGAGAGCAGCTGATCTGCATATGAGTCTGGAAGAATCTTTTCGGGATATCTGTAAAGAGGCGGATGCGCTTTTTATCTCCGGAACAGTGATCAATGAAGGGATGGAAAGCCGCATGACGGCATTGGAACTGGCAAAACAGTGCCATAATCAGGGTGTGCTTGTGTTTCTTGATCCGAATCTCAGAGTTTTAGGAAATAAACTGAAACAGGATGCCGTAGAAATCTTTGAGAAAATCCTGCCCTATGTGGATGTACTGATACCAAATGAAGGAGAGGTGAAGATGCTGGGAGAGGATGAGGATTCAAGGAAGGCAGCAGAAAAGGTGCTGCATCAGGGAGCCGGGAAATTATGGGTGAAATGCGGCGGCAGAGGAAGCTTTTATATTTCAGAGACAGAATATGCGTATTTTGCGCCCAAGCAGATTTCTGTCGTAGATACGACAGGAGCCGGAGATTCTTTTACCGCCGCTGTGATCTATTGCAATATGGAACAGAAAACAATAGAGGAAACGGGAAAGTTCGCCAATGAATACGCAGGGTATTCTGTTACAAAATACGGAAGTATCGAGGCCTTTCCCGGGAGAGAGACTATAGAGATCATCAGAAAAAAAGTTTTTCGCGATCATTAAATCCGTGCATGTATCCCCTCATATCATGTCTTTCAGATATTGGGCAGTTGTGCTTAACGGGGCGCAACGACTATGCCGGGGACGGATATCAGGAGATATTAAATTATAATTTATTATTCAAAGGAGGCAATTCATGAAAAAGAAGGTATTAAGTATTATGCTGGCAACGGTGATGGTGTGCAGCCTTGCTGCATGCGGGAACAGTTCCGGGGAGAAGGCGCCGGAGCCTGACAACACGTCGGCTGAAACAGAGCCTGCCGCAGAGGCAGAACAGCCGGAAGCTGACACAGAGGAAGTACCGTCGGAAGAGACAGAGACTTTGGCGGATGTGCGTTTTGCTATTGTGGCAAATAATTCAGTGGGCGACAAGGGGTTCTGTGATTTGAGTAACGAGGGGATCGAAAAGGCGGCAGCAGATTTTGGTGTAGAGTATAAGATCTTCAGCTGTAATAACGATTCCACGATCTATCTGGATACCATAAAAACTGCGGCGGAAAACTATGACGTTGTGTTCCTTGTGACAGGATACTTTTTTGACGACGAGTTGAAAGAAGTGCAGGCAATGTATCCGGATACCAAATACATTTATATTGATGGCGAGACAGAACAGGAAGGGGCTGTTTCTGTGACCTACATGCAGAATGAGGGCGCTTTTCTGGCGGGATATCTGGCGGCGCTGATTTCGGAGACAGGAAAAGTTGGGTTTGTAGGCGGCGCGGACTGGCCGGTGATTCATGACTATGAGGTTGGTTTTAAAGCAGGCGTGGAATATGCGGAAAACAGTGTGGAAGTTGTATCCAGATATACAAATGATCATTTTGATGCGGCACTTGGCAAAACTACGGCAAAAGCCTGCTATGACGATGGCTGCGACGTGATTTTCCAGGCGGCTGGACCGGCAGGTCTGGGTGTATTGGAGGCGGCGGAAGAAAACGGCTTTCTGGCGATAGGCGTGGACACGGATCAGGGATATATGCAGCCGGGACATATCGTTTCTTCCATGTTAAAGCGTGTGGATACTTCGATCTATGACATCATAGAAAAGTGCAAAAACGGTGAGGAATTGGAATCCGCTTATGTATACAATGTGGCCAACGGAGGAATCTCTCTGGCAGATAACGAGTATTATCAGGAACTGGTTTCGGAGGAAAACAGAAATAAGGTAGATGAACTGGTCACCGCGATCACAAACGGGGAAGTGACGATTCCGAGTTATTATGATTGAGAATGTCCGGTAACTGACAGCAGGGAGCGACAAAAACAGGACATGGCATTTGACCGAAAGTAAAAGTAAGGGGCAAAGGGACACAGGGATCTGTCCATTTGCCCCACGGAGGCAGAAATATGGGGAAAGAATACATCCAGTTAAGAGGCATAAAAAAGACCTTTCCAAACGGAGTCTGCGCATTGCGGGGGGCGGATCTGACGGTGTGCGAAGGGGAGATCCATGCGTTAGTGGGAGAGAATGCAGCCGGAAAGAGTACGTTAATGAACATTCTGTACGGTGTTTTAAAGGCGGATGCCGGAGAGATACTGATGAATGGAGAACCTGTCCATATTGCGGATTCAAGCGATGCGATCCGTCTGGGAATCGGCATGGTCCATCAGCATTTTATGCTTGTGCCTTCCTTTACGGTACTGGAGAATATTGTCCTGGGAAGCGAGGACAAGTATAAAAATAAATTTGGCAAAATAGATTTTGAGCGAGCCCGGAAAGATATCCGGGAGATTATGAAACAGATCGATGTGGATCTGGATCTGGACAGCGTAACCGGAAGCGTCACCATCGGACTGCAGAGCAAGATCGAAATTATTAAGGCTTTGTTTCGGGGAGCAAAACTGTTAATACTGGATGAACCGACTACTGTGCTTGCCCCCACGGAAGTGGACTCCTTTTTTGAATTTCTGAGAAAACTGCGGGATAACGGGACGACCATGATCTATATCTCCCACCGTATGCGGGAAATTTTTGATCTGACGGACCGCATTACGATTCTGAGAAAGGGAGAGACGATTTCTGATGTAAAGACCGATGAGGCGACAATGGAGCAGATCAGCAGGGATATGCTGGGCTATGAGGTCACTGCTTTTGAACGGGACGAAAAAAGGATCGACAGAGCGGAAAGTAACTGCAGATTCCGTGTGGAAGGGCTTTGCATGTCCGGCAGACGCATCAATTTGGAGGATATTTCTTTTGAAATTTACGGGGGTGAAGTCCTGGGGATAGCCGGTATAGAAGGAAACGGACAGGTGGAACTGGCGGATGCCCTGATCGGACTGAAAAAAATACGTTCCGGAAAAATATTACTGGACGGCACGGATGTTGCCGGGGAGAGTATCAGCAAAAGGCGCGCCAGAAAGATGGCTTATATACCGGAGGATCGGATGCACAAAGGACTGGCGCAGAATTGTACGATCACGGATAATACAATAACCGGGCATCTGAAAGAGGCGTTTCTGGGGAAAAAGAAAATTACGGTGAACTGGCCCGGGGCGGATTCTTATGCAACTGAGATCGCGAAAGAGTACAAAGTGGAAGGTTTCAGATCCTCAGATCAGCTGATTTCCGGCCTGTCGGGCGGAAATATGCAGAAGGTGATTATCGGCAGAGAACTGTATGACAGGCCTGCCATGACGATTCTTTCCCAGCCGACGGCGGGAATCGATTTTAACGCCCAGAGCATTATTCACGGAAAGATCAACGAGTTAAAGCGTGAGGGCTGTTCTTTTCTGTTGATCAGTGAGGATCTGGATGAGCTTGTGAGAATGTCCGACAGGATCTGTGTGCTCTGCAGGGGCAAACTGGTGAAAGAGTTTTCCGATCCGGAAGCCTTTGATCTGAATGAGATCGGATATTATATGACGGGAGTAAAAAAGGATGAAAATGATGGATAAACTGAAAAAACGAAGCGGAACTGTGGAAGCGGTGATTCTGATTCTCATTTCCTGGAGCATTCTGTTTTTCCTGTGCGGGGAGAATCCGGTTCAGGTCGTAGGGTATATTATGTCCGGCTCCTTCAAGGATATGGGGGCGGTTGCCTCGGTGCTCAATAAAATTTTTCTGTTCTTTTTACTTGCCATAGCCTACGCCATACCGGATCAGGCCGGTCTGGCAAATGTAGGAATTGACGGACAGTTTATTGCCGGCGGATTTTTTGCGGCGCTTTTGCCGCAGTTTGTCAATACGGGAAATCTGATGATCAATGTGGGACTTTCGGTTATTATCGCAATGTTTTTCGGAAGTATCTGGGCGTTCTGGCCGGCACTTTTGAAAGTGAAATACGGGATCAATGAGGTAGTGACCACACTGCTTGGCAATTATATCATCATTGAACTGACAGAGTACATGGTGGCCTATCCGCTGCGGATGAAAGGCTCGAGTATTTCCAGAATGGATTTTGTGCCTGAGAATTTTGAACTGCCGATGTTATTTTCATCAAAGTTTTCCTCTTCCCTGATTTTTGTGGCGATCGTACTTGCGGCGGCTGTATGGTACAACAAACGGACCGTGAAAGGGTTTGAAGCAAGGATGGTTGGCAAAAATCTGCTGTTTGCCAGACAGGCCGGCATCAATACGGATGTCGTCTCCATGAGGGCCATGATGGCCGGGGGCGCCATTGCCGGTCTGGCGGGAGCAATTCAGGCTCTGTATGTAAATCATACGTTTCAGTCGGGATTTACCAATGATTATGGTATGAAAGGGATGCTTGTGGCACTGGTTGCGATGTCAAATCCTGTGGGCTGCTTTGTCATCGCGGTGTTGTTTGGCATTTTGCAGGTGGGCGCGATCAGCATGCAGCTTTCCACAGATATCCCGTCAGAGATAGCGGCGGTGCTTCAGGCGATTATGATATTCTTTGTGGCGGCTAAGGGAGCGCTTGTGATCAAAAGGAGGAGGAGAGAAAAATGAGTGTATTGATCAGTCTTTGGCAGATGACAGTGATCCTGTCGGCGCCGCTTGTATTGTGTGCGCTGGGAGGCATTATCTCCTATCAGGCGGGAGTTGTGAACATCGCAATGGAAGGGATCATGCTGTCGAGCTGCTTTGTCTCTGTTTTGGTCAGCTATTACAGTCACAGCGCACTGCTTGGTCTGCTTGCGGGGATGGTGACAAGCATACTGGTCTCCCTGTTCTTTTCCTTTTTTGCGGTTACGTTGAAGGCGAATAATTTCGTAATAGGGATAGCAATCAATATTTTTGTCAGCGCGGCCACACTTTTTCTGTCAAGGTTTCTGCCGGTTGCCATATTCAATTCGCCGGATATTGCTGCAATACAAAAATTAAATTTAGATTTAAAAATAGATATTATGAATAAGCTCTTTTCCGGTTACAGTGTACTGATTTATCTGGCGGTCATCCTGGTGTTTGTGATGGATTATCTGCTCTATAAAACTCCCTTTGGCATCAGGCTGCGGGCAACGGGCGTTTTCCCGGGGGCAGTGCGGACAGCCGGGAAAAATCCGGAAAAGATCAGATATGTGGCGGGAATCATAACGGGTGTTTTTTGTGGACTTGCAGGGACGCAGCTGTCCCTGTCCAATGTGGTGCTGTTCTCAAGAGATATGACGGCAGGACGTGGGTTCATTGCTTTTTCAGCAATTCTGATCGCCGGCGGGAAACCGAAGAGAGCGTTTTTCATCTCGGTGCTGTTCGGTTTTTGCGATGCGCTTGCCACACAGCTTAAATCCACAGGCATTCCCACGAATTTCCTGTCCATCATTCCCTATGCCGTGGCGCTCCTGACACTGATCTTTGTGAATATCAGGGAGCGGAAGATGGCAGAGGAAAGTGTATAAGAGGAGGAAAGTTTAGATGGAGTATGTTGTAACCGGCCTTACCATGTTGGATAAAATAGCGGTCAACGGACAGAATGTTTCGGAACCTCATCTGGGAGGAGTGCCTCTGTACGGATACTGCGGGATCAGGCCCTATACGAAGAATGTGCTGTTTTTGTCCAGAGTGGGGCGGGATTTTAAAAAGGTCTTTGAGCCCTGGTTTTCGGACAATGAAGTTTCGGAGGAGGGGGTGATCTATGTATCGGATGAGACGCCCTATAATGTGATTGATTATGATGAAAACGGGAATGTACTTTCCTGGGAGTTTGTGACAGGGCACTGGGAGGACAGCGATTTCTGGCGGCCCCATGGGGAAGACTTTGAGCAGGTGGTCGGGGCGGATACAAAGTGCCTATATCTGAGTGAGACGCCGGTGATGAATGACATGTGGCAAAAAATCTTTGAACTGAAAAGAACCTTCGGATTCAAAGTGATGTGGGAGCCCAACGGGATACACAGCAATAAAAAATTCCATCGGGAAATACTTGCGCTGTGCGATCAGATCGAGATGGCATCTTTTAATGTGTCGGAGGCAAAGGATATTTTTTCCATAGACGATGAGAGAGCGCTACTTAACTTTCTGAAAAATCTGCCCTGCGAACTGGTGATTCTGCGGGTTGGAAAAAGGGGGATGTATACCATTTCAGACGGAAAGATCTGTTATATCCCATCGGCGCCTCTTCCGGAAGGATGCGTCGTGGTGGATGTCACAGGCTGCGGAAACTGTTCCACGGCAGCCGCGGCCTACGCCTGGTGCGAGGGAAAGGATTTGGCAATGACAGGCGTCATGGCCAATGTGGCTTCCGGCTATAATTTAAGGCAAAACGGTCCGGTTCCTCTGTTTGATGACGCGGTATGCGAAGAGATCAGAAAAGAGGCGGACGTTTTATATAAACTACATAGTTATCAATTTATTTCATGATGAAGGAGGAAAATGACAATGAAATTTGACAGTAATTTACACAAGGAAATCTGGAGCCTGGGAGATATGACGCAGACGTTGTGCGGCAATCTGCCGGAGAAGGCGGCGGGCGTCTTTCGCAAAGAGGAGCTTGCCCGGTTTGAGCGGATCGTGATCAGCGGCTGCGGCGACAGCATCTGCGCCGCCTATGCGGTAAAAGAGTGTTTCGAGAAGCTGTTGAAGATGGATATTGACACGCCGGTCTGCATCGATCTGGCGAGACATTATGATGTGCGCCGGTTCGGTGAGAAGGGTACTACTCTTGCGATCCTCGTCAGCTTTTCCGGCAAGGTGTCGCGGGTTGTGGAGGCGGCCGAGAGGGCAAAGAGAAACGGAGCCGTCACCATGGCGGTAACCCATGACAGCGAATCTCCGGTAGCAAAAGCCTGTGACAGGATCCTGCATGTGGTGCCGGAGGAGTTCGATCTGCACAGAACACCGGGATGCCGCACCTATGTGGCTTCCATGCTGGGACTGTATCACTTTGCCATTCAGATGGCGGAGATGCTTGGGAAAATTAAAACAGAGGAAGCTGACCGGTACAGAGCGGAGATCCTCGCCTATTCCGAAGCGTCTGTGAACTCTCGGGAAGAGCTGGAGGAGAAACTTTACAATCTGGCGGTGCGTTTTAGGGATGTGCCCTATTTTGAGTTCTTAAGTTCCGGGCCGGAGTTTGCTTCCGCATGGTTTGGACAGGCTAAAATGTATGAGGCCACCGGGGACTTTTCCAGATATGAGAACTTTGAGGACTGGACTCATGTGGATTATATTTTAAGGAAGATGGACAGCGGCATGTTCCTGTTTGTGGATAAAAGGAATCCTTCTCTGAGCAGAGCAATCGAGGTTTCCCAGGTGCTCACAAGGCAGGATTACAGATACCGGATCTTTACAAACGCTGAGCCGGAGTTATTTGCGGATCCGTTAAAGGTTATTCAGATTCCGACGGCGCCGCAGTTCTGGATGCAGCCTCTGTTTGAGACAGTGCCGGCCTGCCTGTTTGCGGGGGCGTTAGCGGATGTAAAGGGAACAACGGAATTCTGTGCGGATATGATCGACTCCCTGTTCCCCTTTGGAGGTTCTATTTTGCGATACAGCAAGATCGAAGAGCATTGAGCGTAAGGAGGGAAGGATGCCTGGTTTAATCAAAATAAACGAAGGATATGACAATATTTTTACGAGAAGGAAAAGGGGGCATAAGCTGGTGATCGGCTGCATCCATCTTCTGCCCATGCCCAATACGCCCTACTATAAAAGCGGCGATCTGGAGAGGAGCGTTGAAAAAGCGGTGTGGGACGCCCGCACTCTGAAGGAGAACGGCGCCGACGGCTGTATCATACAGAATGTGGACGGTATTTTTGTTCCTACCGACGATACCGATTATGTGAACGTGGCATGCATGGCATCGGTGGGTACCCATGTGAGAACGGAGGTCGGAAAAGACTTTCTCGTGGGTGTCCAGATCATGTGGAACAGCATTACCCCTTCCCTTGCGGCAGCAAAGGCCTGCGGGGCAGATTTTACCAGATGCGCGGCACTGACCGGGGTTTCCCGGTCTCCCTTCGGGGCCATTGAGGGAAATCCTATGAAGGTCATGAACTACCGCAGATATATCGATGCGGAACATGTGGCCATGATCGCGGAAATTTCGGGGTATCATTTTCTGAATGAACAGGAGTATAACAGGGAGATTGTGGTGTCTCATGCCAAAGATGCGCTGACGGCAGGCGGAAATGCCATAGAACTGTTTGCAAAAGACGAGGAGATCAACGAAAAAATGGTGCGGGATGTCAAGGAGGCTTTCGATGTCCCCGTGATCCTGGGGGGCGGCACCAATATAGAGAATGCGGCCAGACGTCTGAAATATGCGGACGGAGCCATTGTGGGGACCTGCTTTGAAAAAGGGGTTTGGGGCGGCCCGGTTCAGGCGGATGCGGTGAAGGCTTATGTGGAAAATGTGAGAAAAGTTTAGCAGGGAAGGAGAGGATTATGCGGATCGATAAAATAATACCCGAGAAGACTGCCGTTCTGGTGATCGATATGCAGAATGATTTTGTCGGGCCGGGGGCGCCTATCTATATTGATATGGGGCATCAGATGGCGCCGGCTCTGAAAGAATTTTTAGATCGATGCAGACAGGAAAAGATACAGATCATCTATACGAAGGATGTTATCAGGGCGGACCGGAAGGATATGGCAAAGGCCGGGGAGTTCTGCGAGGCGATTAAGGAGGGCAGAGCCTTGGTGGATGGGACGTCTGGGGCTGAGATCTATGAGGCAGTGGCTCCGAGACAGGGAGACATTGTCATCAAAAAGAACAGGTACAGCGCATTCTGCGGCACGACGTTAGATTCCATTCTCCGAACCCTGGGCGTTAATACGGTGGTGATTACGGGAGTGTGTACGGAGTGCTGCTGTTTTTCCACGGCCAGGGATGCGGGCCAGAACTGCTATGATGTGGTGTTCCTTTCTGATCTGACTGGTAATAATGGGTATGAGGATATCGGGTACGGCGAAATCGATGCGGCGTCATTACACAGGGCAATGTTGATTATGATCGGGCACACTACGGCCCATGTGATGAATTCGGAGGAATTTTTCGGGAAAGTAGAGAAGGAGGATCTATGATTACGCAGATTTATTCGATGAAGAGCGTTGAGGAGGCGTTGGCTGTGATCGAGGCAGGGGCGGATTATATCGGCATGGCGCCGCCCCAGCGCCTGAAAGGCGGCGTGAAAGCGCCGGGGGAAATATCGGAGGAGATGTGTCTTGCTATTCTGGAAGCGGCAAAAGGCCTGGCGAAGTGTGTTCTGATCGCTTCCAATGATGATGAAGACTATTACTGCGAGATCGTGAGAAAATACCGGCCTGATTTTATCCAGATCACCGGAAACCATGTTACAATAAACGGGAGACTGCGAGACCGCATCAAGGAGACCAGTCCTGACATATCGATCATACAGGCTGTCTGCATGGACGGTGAAGAAGCCATCACACGGGCACAGAAGTTTGCTGAATATGCGGACCTGCTGATTCTGGATTCCATAGCATCGGAAGGCAAATTTATCGGCGCGGCAGGGATCACGCATAATTGGGACTGGGATCGTGAGATAATAGAACAGGTGAAGATACCGGTGATCATGGCAGGCGGATTAGGGGCGGATAATGTGGCGGAGGCCATCGAAAGGGTACATCCCTTCGGTGTGGATTCCCTTACGCGCACAAATTCGTCTTCACCGGAGAAGAAAGGACAGAAGGATATCGCTCTTGTCAGGGAATTCTGCAGGATCGCGCACAGTTATTGAGCAGATTCCGCCGTCATGGAAAGAACTGATAGTGGAGAATCCTGCAAAGCAGGATTCTTTTTCAGCAATGGAGGAGTATGGAGATCATAAAATTTTGCGACAAGGATATTATCGCGTCTTATTATAAGATAGACCTGGAAAAATACGGCAGCTGGCTGCCCTATGATCCGGACTTCTGTATTTTCAGTCCGGAGGAGACGATATTGGAGCCGGGATATATTGTGGAATATCTGTATATTGTTCTCTCCGGGGATGCCTATGTCTGTGCTCCTGGCGATGACGGAAACGAACTGCTGCATATATTCTGCAGGGAGGGAGATATTTTTGGAAACGCGGAGTTTTTTATGGAAGATCACTGCTTTTCCCTGGTGAAAAGTCTGAACGAGTGCGTCTGCATGAGGATCCACACAAAAGCCTGCCGAAAGCAGATACTTGCTGACTGCAGGCTGCTTTCCATTTTGGGATACAGCCTGGCGCATATGCTTTCTTCTACTGCCCGCAATAATGCGTGCAATAAATTTATGCCCCTTGACAACAGGCTTGCTTCGAGAATCCTGAATGTTGAGAAAGGAGGGATTTATGATAAGAACTTGTCTTATGAAGCGGAATATCTGGGGGTGAGCTACAGGCATCTGCTGCGGTGTCTCAAGTATTTTGTGGATGAAAATATCATTTCCAGACAGTCCAAGGGAATCTACCGGATCGAAAACAGGGAGGCGTTGGTCACTTTGAAAAAGAATGTGGAGAGCGGTATCTGGTGAGGACTTGACAAGTTTTCTGCTTTTTATTATGCTTGATTTAATAAAAAGGTATTGATATGGCAGGAGAACCTGTTCATATACGGTAACTATACGGAGGGCAGAGGATGGACAGGATCGCGCTTTTGATTCCATGTTATAATGAGGCAAAAACCATTGGTAAGGTCGTGGCGGATGCCAGAAAATATATTCCGGAAGCGGTGGTCTATGTATATGATAATAATTCTACCGACGATACGGCAAAGATCGCAGAACAGGCCGGCGCTGTGGTGCGCCACGAGTATCAGCAGGGCAAGGGCAATGTGATCAGGCGGATGTTCCGGGAGATCGATGCGGAATGTTATATTATGACCGACGGGGATGACACTTATCCTCTGGAATACGCCACAGAAATGGCGGATAAAGTATTAAAAAGACAGAGCGATATGGTGGTGGGGGACAGGCTTTCCTCCACTTACTTTACGGAAAATAAAAGACCTTTCCACAATATGGGAAATTCTCTAGTACGCATGTCCATCAATCAGATCTTCGACTGCGATATCAAGGATATTATGACCGGTTACCGGGCCTTCAGCTTTAATTTTGCAAAGACCTTTCCGATCCTGTCCAAAGGATTTGAGATCGAGACGGAGATGACGATTCATGCGGTCAACAATAATATGGCGATCGACAATGTGATCGTAGAGTACAGAGACAGGCCGGCAGGGAGCGTCTCCAAGTTAAATACCTACTCCGACGGTATGAAAGTGATCGGCACGATCATCAGGCTGTTTCGCAATTACCAGCCCCTGAAGTTTTATACGCTCATCAGCGCAGTGCTGACGGTATTGTCTGTGGGCTTTCTGATTCCCGTGCTGGTGACTTATTTTCAGACAGGGCTGGTGGAAAGATTTCCCACCTTGTTTGTCTGTTGTTTTGTACTGTTAGCGGCGCTGCAGTCTCTGTTTGCAGGCCTGATTTTAACCAATAATGCGATTAAAAACAGGCGGGATTTTGAGTTTCGGCTGAATCTGGTAGAGATGATGAAAAAGAGTACAGAAAAAGAATCGGAAGAAAAGCAGAAGAAACTGTGACAGCTGTGCAGCGCAGACACAGGTGAGATGGCTGAAGAAATATGCGGATCATTGCAAAACAGTAAAACAGGGGGCTTGGAAAATTTGGCGAATGCAAATTTCACAAAAAAAGAACTGGCGGAGAGTCTGAAAAGGCTGGCTTCCAGACGGCTTTTTGAGCAGGTGACGGTGGGAGATATCGTGAAGGAATGCGGGGTGAACAGGCAGACCTTTTACTATCATTTCAGCGATAAATACGAACTGCTTGACTGGATTTATTATAATGAGACATTTGTGCCGCTGACCGCCGATATCACTTTCGGAAACTGGGATGAAAAGCTTTACGCGCTGTTGCGGATCATGCGGGAGAATAAATCCTTTTATATGAATACGATCAAATGCTCCGACAATTTTTTTGAGGAGTATCTGTTAAAGATGCTGACGACGTTATTTGAGACGGCGGTGGAGGATCTGGACGGGAAAGGGCAGCTGACATCGGAGAAGAAGCGGTTAGCGTCCAAGATATTTGCTTACGGACTGACCGGCGTGGTGGTTGAGTGGGCCATGGGCGGCATGAAAGCGGACGAAAAACTGCTGGCTGAAAATATGAAGGAGCTGGTGGATAATATTGAGCGGCTGTCTTATTATATTTATCAGTATAAAAATGAGATGGCTACGGAAACAGAGATTCTATCCACTCTGCCAATTCGGCCGGAGATTCTTCCGAAAAAAGACGAATAAATGTTTCCCGGTTCTCCTCGTTAAAAGATACCGGGGAATCCAGATGAAACATCAGTTTATAATTTTTTAAAATATGGTCTGCTGCCTTTTGGGTGAGCGGACTTTTTTTGCGTCTTTTTAAGTGCTGTAGCTGCATTTCAAAAAAAGAAGTTTTCATATCCTGTGTCAGACTCATTGCGATACCTGTGCCTTTTGTGCAGCCTGCAGATTATAATCTGTGCCTTTTTCGGGACATATGATCTGCAGGTGAAATATTTGTTCACATTAACCATACTACAAAATCCCCTGATAAAAAACAGACAGAAAGTGCGTTTTGTCAGAAAACAGAACAGACAGGAATTTTTGTCTAAAGACACCCGGAAAGAAATGGCATATCTTGTTAACTGACAGGAGACATTCCGCAGAAAGAAAATGCGCCGGACAGATTTTGCAGAAAGAGTTCGGCTTGCGGATGTGGGATAACAGGTTGTGGAAAGGTTGTGATGACAAACGTATGAAGCTGACAGAAGCGGAAATGAGAGCCGCGAAAGAAGAGGCGGCAAAAAAGGTAAAAGAGAAGTTTGAGAGCAGGGAAAAGCGCCTGGAAGATCTGCGGAAGGGAAAAACCTCTCTGCCAGAGTGGATCGTCAGACACAGAAACAAAATTATGACTGTTTTTATTGTGCTGGCGGTGGTCTGTGTTTTGTGTATTCCTTTTATTGAGGTCAACTATGACCTGACGGCGTATCTGCCGGACAGTATGACTTCCAAAAAAGCGATCGATGTGATGGAGGCGGAGTTTGGTTATCCGGGAACGGCCCGGGTTATGATCGAGAATGTCACGCCCTATGAGGCGGAGCTCTATAAAGAAATGATCGAAAATGTGGACGGCGTAGATATGGTGTCCTGGATCAGCTCGGATGTCTATATGTCCGGAGAGTTTATCGATATCGCGGGGCAGAAGGATTATTATAAAGACAACTGTGCCGTGATGGATGTGACGTTCACAGAGGGAGATACGGCGGCGCTGACAGATCAGGCGCTTGAAGAGATAAACGGGATTCTCGGAGAGAAGGGCCACTACGGCGGCGCGGCGGTGGAAAACAAGTCGTTGAAAGAGACCTTGAATGTACAGATTGCGCTGATTACGGTGATCGCAATCTGCCTGATCTTTGTGATCCTGTGCCTGACGACGGATTCCTGGGCGGAGCCGCTTCTGTTTCTGATCGTTATGGGGGTGGCCATTGTGATCAATATGGGCACCAATATTTTCAGGGGAACGATCTCCTTTATCAGCAATTCGGTGGCGGCGGTGCTGCAGTTAGCTATCTCCATCGACTACTCGATCTTTCTGTTACATACCTTTATGCGGGAAAAAGAGACGGAAACAGACAGGGAAAAGGCGATGGCAAATGCCATAAAGGATGCGGCCGTATCGGTGCTCTCCAGTGGGATGACGACATTTGTGGGGTTTATGGCACTGTTTTTCATGCAGTTTCTGATCGGGCAGGATCTGGGGTTTGTGCTGGGGAAGAGCATTCTCTGCAGTATTGTGACAGTCCTTCTGTTTATGCCGGCTTTGATCCTGCGCTTTGAACCGTTGATCGAGAGAACGCAGCATAAGATGTTGATGCCTTCTTTTAAAAAAGCGGCCGGGGTAGTGTTCAGACTGCGGTATGCTGTGGTGATCTTTATTGCGATCGTGTTTCTCCCTGCCTACCTGATGCAGAATTCCAATGTCAATACTTACGGGAACAGCGCCCTGGGGGCAAGCGTAGGTACGGTGGTTTACGATGATGAACAGCTGATCGAATCAAAGTTCGGGAGGAGCAATCTCTATCTTGTCATGGTGCCAAACGGTTCTCCGGTTACGGAGCGGGAACTGGCGGGAGAACTGAAAAACTTAAGCTATGTGCGGAGCGTGACCGCGCTGTCGGATATGCTGCCGGAAGGTGTGCCGGAAGAGATCCTGCCGGAAAGTATGACGGGGCTTTTGCGAAAAGAGAATTATACGAGGATGCTGGTATTTACCAAAACAAAATCGGAGAGTGATCTGGCTTTTGAGACGTCGGATGAGATACAGGCCATTGTGAAAAATTACTATCCGGAAGATTCCTATGTGGCGGGCAACACCCCTTCCACCCAGGATCTCAAAGTGGTCTGTGACGCGGACTACGCGATGGTCAACGCCTTTTCTCTGGTCGGTGTGGCGGTGGTTGTGATCCTTGCCTTCCAGTCGCTGCTGCTGGCGGTGATCGCGATCATACCGATCAGCGCGGCTATCTGTATCAACCTGGCGGTCCCTTATCTGCAGGGCAGGGTGTTTATGTTTGCGGCGATGGTGGTGGTAAGCTGTATTCAGTTGGGTGCCACGGTGGATTATTCGATCCTTCTGATCAACAACTATCTGGACAGAAGAGACAGGATGCAGCCGAAAAAAGCGGCTCTGGGCGCACTGCAGGCCAGCATGCTGTCCATCCTGACATCCGGTACGATTCTGATCGTTGCAGGCTATGCGATCTATTTTGTGGTTTCGGTGGAGGCGATCAGGGATATCGGTCATATGCTGGGACGGGGAGCGATCCTCAGTATGACACTTGTGCTGCTTGCCGTGCCGGGACTGATGACAATGCTTGACAAACCGATCATGAAAGAACGGGAGCTGCGCAACACAGTGAAGGGAAAACTGGAGGAGAAAAAGAGAAGGAAAAAAGAGGAAAGGCAGGAGGATGAAGGCCGAAATGCGAGACGTCAGGAGAAGAGGGCGAAAGAGGATTCTCTGATCGTAAAGCGGCTTGAAAAGATAGAGTACAGAATTTTGCTGAAAAATCTGAGAGAACAGAAGAAGAAGGAAAAACTGGCAGGCCTGCAGGAAGCAAAGATAAGGCGGGATGAGGAACTGCGGCATACAGGGGAGACGGAGGAAGAAAAGCGGCAGGCCCGGAAGGCGGGGAAAAGACAGGGAGAGAAGAAGGAAGCGGCCTATATGGCGGGCAGCAAACAGGAGGAAGACGGTCATGAGGAAAAATAAGAAATATAGAAGATATAAGGCAACAGCGGCAATTTCCGCTACGGTGATGGCGGTGGGAACGTTCTGCACACCGTTGCAGGCGGCGCCGCCCAGCGTGGAAGTGGATGAATCTCTGTATGTCAATATGGATTATTATGGGGGGATCGATGATATCAGCGTGGTAAAGGGATGCTTTTTAAACGGCAATACGATCATTGAGGATTACGGCGATTACGACGAGATCATCAATATGAGCGACCGCACCAGTCCGACAGTGGAAAACGGAAAGGTGACATGGAATCTGGAGGGCACTCCAAACCAGTATTTCTATTACGAATGCAGATCCGAAGACCTGAAAACAAAGGTGCCCTGGGACATCGATATCTCTTACAGGTTAAACGGCGTGGAGGCAAGAGGCGAGGATCTGGGCGGCGCAGAGGGACTTGTCAGCACACGGATCCATGTGATGCCGAAGGAGGATATCGACGATTATTATAAAAATAATATGATCCTGATATGCGGGACGCTGGTGGATATGAAGGACACACTGAGTATCGAGGCGCCGGGGGCACAGCTGCAGACGCTGGGAACGGAAAAAGCCGCGATTTTCCTGGCGCTGCCCGGCGAGGAGAGCGAGTTTCGCATCGATGTGGGGACCAACAGTTATGAGAGTATGGGGGTATTCTTTATGGCGGTTCCTGTGACACTCAGTTCTCTGGAGGTTGTCAATGATGTGCGGGACGTGCGGGAGACGGTGGAGGATTCCGCGGATGCCATGGACGCGGCCATGGATGTGGTGTTTGATAATCTTGAGGGTATGAAAGGGGATCTGGAAAGTCTGGAAGCAGGGTTAAATAAGGCCGAAAAGGCGCACCAGATCTATGATAAGAACCGGGAATCCATGGAGGCGGACGCCGATGCGGCCATCGCTTCCCTGGAAACCATGGTGACTTATTTGAAGGTCATCAATACCCAGACCGAGGCGGATCAGGCCAATCTGGATGAGTCGATCGACAGGCTGACAGGAATGATGCGCACGGTCGAAGGGTTAGGGAGTTTCGGTTCCGATATGTCGACCAGCCTGGATCAGTTAAACGGCAGTCTTGGGCAGTTAAACGAGATCGCGGACGGAACGATCAGTCAGGAGAAGGTGGAACAGCTTGGACAGATCACGGGGACCGCAGGGCAGCAGACTGTGAATGTGGGCGGCGGCAGTGTGACGGTGGATGTGACAGTAGGTGCGGTGGCGACGCAGGCCGTGGCGGAAAAAGTGAGTGCGGCCACGGGAGTTCCCAAAGAGGCGGTGACAGCGATCGTAGGAGGGCAGTCTGTACCGGGTATCCCGCCGGAAGCGGCGGCACAGATACAGGCGGCGATGCAGGCGGGCATTCCGGAAGCCGTACAGAGTATGGGATATGATCCGGCAAAGGATATGGATGTAAAGATCGCCGATCCTTCCGGTGCGGATGTGGGGTTAAAATCTTTTCTGAGCAGTTATATTGCTACGTTGGAAGGGATGAACGCGGAGGCGGGAGATACTGGGAAAGCGCTGGTATCGAACAGCCAGGAACTGCTCTCCAAGGCCAACGGTACGATGGATACCTTAAACTCCATGGCGGGAAGCATGAGTTCCATGGCGGACTGGACAGACGGGCAGGTGCGGGAGGATCTGCAGACGCTGATCACGCAGCTGACGGATCTGGTGGACGCCACGGAAATGACGCTCACTGCAACCCAGGCGGCGTTGTCGAGCATACGCAATACCATGGAGCTGACGGAAGATACCCTGTCTTCTTCTATGACGCTGACATTAAATGGGTTGACCGGTATGGTACAAAGCGGGATCGGGATCGCGGACAGTGTGGATGTGATGCGGGATGCCAGAGATACGATAAAGGATAGTGTGGACAGTGAATTGGAGGAAATAGAGGAGGAACACAATTTCCTGAATATGGATGTGACGGCGGCTTTTCCGTCGTTTACTTCCGATAAAAATGCGGAGCCTGCAAGTATTCAGATTGTTTTGCGGACGGCGGAGATTTCGACGGATGACGGGGAGGACAATGCGGCGGATATTGAGGTGGCCAGGGAAGATATCGGGATGTGGGGGAGATTTAAAATGGTGTTTGTCAATCTTTGGGAGAAGATTGCGGGGATTTTTCGGTGAAGGCAGGAACAGTTTTTGGCGGGCGGACGCCCCGGCAGGAGACAGGATCTCAAATCCGGCTGGCAGAAAAATTGGCAGAAAAGAGGAGAATCAGGATGAAAAATAATGAAAACAGGATCGGAAAGAGAATGAGATTTGGGAGAAAGATTGCGGCGACGGTTATGGCGGCAGTGGTGTTTATGGGTGGAATGATGTTGGCTGGGGGTACAGTGCGGGCAGAGGAGGCGGTTCCTTTTGTGGATATTTCCACGGATCTGATTTCACTGAGTCCGCAGGCGGCTGAGATTCAGATGAATGTGGCGGCAAGGAATTTGCCGGAAGGGACAGAGTTTGGGGTTTCGGTGGCGGATGGCAGTGTCTGCAGTGTGGAATGGGTAGAGAAGGGGACGCGGGGATATACAAGGCTTTTGTTTAAGAGAGGGGAAGTGCTGGGGGAGACGGTTGTCACGGTTTTTGTGGCAAAACATCCGGAGATCGCGAGGGAGATTCGTGTGACAAATAAGGATGTGGCCGATAGCTATGTGTACGAAGGGGATGGAAGTATGAATATCTCGGGATTGAATATGGCGCCGGTTCCCTATGAGGTGCATACGGTGAGTACGGATGCAGAGGGTTATTTCGGACTGGTCTGGAAAAATGCGGCGGGGGAGATGGAAGTGCTGGAAAACCGCGCGGGGGCTTTTGAGAGCAGCAGTACTGTTGCGAGAGGGACGGAAGGATCCTCTCTTGAGATTCGCGCTGCCGGGCACTGGAAGATCACGATGACGCCGGTTCTGACGGAAACGACACCTACACAGGCTGGTACGGGGAATATGGTGTCGGGACGTTTTAGAGGAGATGATAAGACGCACAGTGTCTATTGTGCAAACTGGGCGGATAAAGGGAATTTTATTGTGTGGCTCTATGATATCAATGATCATACAAAAAAACTGCTGGCGAATGGAGTGGGTACTTATGGGAAGAATAATGGGAATATTTACCTGGATGCTTCTCATAGTTATTATATATCGGTGGAGTCGAGAGGGGACTGGCTGGTGGAGTTTTCAGATTGATAGTTTCGGTGAGAGGGAGAAGTGAAAAGGGATTGTTCCCATCAGGGGGTGGATTCGGACGGTCCCGGGATATTGTTTTGGGGAGGAGAAGCCTGGTGCGGCGTTCCTCCCCCTTTCGGTAATGGTCATTCAGAGACCAATCTTGTAGTTTAATTGATTACCACAGGCGACAAATATACGCTATGTGGGAAGATTTGCATGATGGTGTGAAATTGTTCGGCTACCCGATCTGGGGCTGTATTGATAATATTTTACAGAAATCAGTCAAAAATAAAGATCTCCTCAATAGGTGCTTCCACAATTCTGGAAATATCGATGGCCAGCTTCAGGGACGGGTTGTACTGCGCCTTTTCCAGCCGCATGATCGTCTCCCGCCGCACCCCCACTTTTTCGGCTAACTGTTCCTGCGTCAGGTCCTTTAGGAGCCGGTATTTTTTCAGTCTGCATTTAAATTCCGCCATAGTCTTATTCCCTGCTTTCCTCTGTCAGATCGTCATGGTCATAACGGTATAACAGGTACTCGGAGAGAAAGAGTCCGCAGGCAAGAGCCAGGGAGAGCACGATGATGACGGCGATCAGGGTATATTCCAGGCTGCCGAAAAGCTTTCCGCGGCAGAGGAGGATCAGGGCGAGGAAAGTAATCACAAAGGTGGTTTTGTAGGCGGTCAACTGGGCGCGGACAGTATTTTCACGGAATCGTTCATCCATGAATGTTCCCGACATTTTTCCCTCGTAAAAAAATCCGAAGAATCCGAAGAACAGGAAAAACATAAAGGGAAATACGGTGCCGTCAATGGGATATGTCAGAAAACCGGCAAAGCCCAGAAAGCCAAACAGGCCGAGAAAGCTGAGTTTTGGGCTGATGTTGCGCGTGGTGTTCGTCTTCAGCATGTTTTTCTGTCTTTTCCCGGCACAGACCATGATACCGATGACCAGGGCGAAGATATAGATACAGAAAAGCGAAACCGAGAGTATCATCGGCAGATCCTTTATCTGAAAGGTATAGCTTCCAGCATCCATCGGAACGACAAGTCTTGAATCATTGTAAGTGACGGCATACCAGGACGAGAGAACCACTGATAAAACGCAGAAGATGCCGCAGCCGATCCAGATTTTTAAAGTATTCTTTTTCATATTGTGCCTCCAATAAAGTGATATATTTGTAACTTGACAGGACAAATATATCACTTTAAAGAATGGATGTCAACAGGAAAATGAGATGTATTTATCACATTTTGTTTTCCTGTGTGTATTCATCCCTTTGCCTTCCGTGTGAAACAAACCCCGGCGATTGCGCCGATCAGGGCAACCGGCGCGATTCTGACGAACAGCCACTCGAATACGTGAAACGCCACTCCGGTTACTGCGGTTTCGGGATGGCTGTAATCCCAATCCAGGTAAGGACTGTTTAATATGATCAGGATTGAGAAAACAGCCGCTATGATCGTACACAATGAAATGAAAAGCCAATGGATCACCCTTTGCCTTGTCGCTTTTCTGCGCGCAAGCTGCAGGTTTATGACTTCAAGTTTCTCGGAAATTGCTCTTAAATCATCAGCCTTCTCCTCGACAACAGTTTCTCCGAGCAGTGTGCTTACTGGTGTTTCAAATGCTTCTGACAGGGAAATCAGCATATCGGCATCCGGGACCGACAGACCTTGTTCCCATTTGGAGATCGTCTGCCTCACCACATTCAATTTGACTGCAAGTTCCTCCTGCGAAAGTCCTTTGGATTTTCTGATTGCTTTAATGTTTTCGTTTAACATCACGAATAACCTCCTTTCGCTTTCATGATACAAAAGATAAGGCCGTTGCGGCAAGCAACGCGGAGTAACATTGCAGCGGAAGTCGCCAAATATCCAAGCCAACCTTTGGTTGGCTTTGAGCACGGCTGCCTTGGCTAATGCCAGGCAAGCCTGGCATTTTGCCCGCGGGAATAAGTTCTGAGTTCACGTTTTCTGCATATTCCCGACAGACCGAAATGATATAGATGATAAGTCGAGTTTCATGTAAATGGATGTCTCCATGGGACTGTTGTTATAACTCGATATTTCATAAAATCCAAAGGCCTTATACAGACGAACAGCACTCTTCAAAAACGGAAGCGTATCTAATAACATATGGGAATATCCGGTTTCTTTTGCATCTTTGAGAATTTGCCAAACCAGTTGGCTGCCTATATTTTTTCCTCGGAAAGCAGGCCTGACATATAGTCTCTTCATTTCACAATTCCTCTCATCTATCTTTCTTAAACCAATACATCCAGCCAATTTTCCATCATAAAATGCAATATACAACCTGCCGCCGGGTAACCCATATTTTATGTCCAGATGTTCTAATTCTTCATCATAATTTTGAATAGCAAGATACTCCTGAAAGGAAGGATCTCCTGCAATCAGCATTTCCGTATATTCAGAAAACAGAATACCGATTTCTTTTGGAAAATCATATGCAGGTATAATTTTAAGTTCCATGAATACTGATAAGTCATGATCTTCCTGCAACATTTTGATAAAATCCATTTAACAGTACCTCCAATGCAAATCAATACTCATCTGCGGCAATATCGCATAAAAATCTTCTCATTAAACCCTTTTTGCTTACCGTGTTTTTCCGGAATACGTTTAAATTCCTCAAATCCGATACTCGTATAGCATTGAATAGCGCTATCATTTACATCAGTGACATCAAGCACAAAATCCTGATAATTTGTAAGCAGCATACTTTCTCGAAGCATAGCTGTAGCAATCCCTTGTCTACGGTATTTTTTTCGTACTGCCACAAATTCTATGTATCCGGTTGTAACAGGATATTCAAGCTGCTTTTCAAATTCCTCTTTCAAAACGAAAGTACCAATCGTTCCTTTAAAAAAACCAAAATATTTTTTCAAAGATACTTTTTCTGCTCTTGCAGCCCTGCCGTTACAATCGGAAATTGCCAGCACTCCCGCAATATTACCCTTCACATCCGCCACATAAAATCTTTCCAGATCCAATCCCGCCGCGATAGCATCTGCCACTTTCTGAGTATCTTTGCATAATACTGAAAAGTCCTTTTCAAATCCTTCTGCAATACATAAAGCCACCTTATTACGGTCTGGCTCTTTTGCCTTCCTTATTTGCACCATTTTCATATATCCCCTATAAATGTTTTAAATGATCCCTCAAATCTCAATTTATTTTATCTGTCAAACCCGCAAACGCTGCGCTTTTGCCTGTATTACAGGGCACTTTGCCCATCCCCCTCTCTCCGTCGGGTACCCCCTGATTTATCCCCCCCGATTATACCATAGCCAATTTGCAGCTTCAATCTGTAGTTCAGGAAATTGCCGAATCCCCAGCCCAAATACTTTCCTCTTCTGAAAAGAAAAAGTAGTATTTTTCCCCCACATATGCAACAATAAAGACAAAACAGCACACATATAAGACGAAAACCTCTTCCATAAACAATCTGGAGGCGGATGCAAAAGAGGTGGGACATGAATACAAAACTGCAGTTAGTGAGACGGGCAAAGAAAGGCGATGCCGAAGCCTTTGCCGATTTGTACAGAGAGATCTATCAGAATTTATACCGGTTTGCACTGTATATGCTGGGGAATCCTGCAGACGCGGAGGATGTGGTCAGCGATGCCGTGACGGATGCTTGGATGACCATCGGAAAGCTTCGAAGTGAGGAAGCTTTTGAGGGCTGGGTGTTCAGGATACTGTCCAATAAGTGTAAGCGGAAACGGAAGGAATATGTGAACAGGCCGGTTGAGTGGAAGGAAGAGATCGGAGACGCCTCCGGGGCGGATGATCTGATAGAAAACTATCATCTGCGCAGGATTTTCGGAGAACTGGAGGAAGACGACAGGATGATCATCGGCATGCATGTGTTCGGGGGCTATACCAGCAGGGAGATTTCCGAGATCACGGGGATCAATGCCAATACGGTGAGGTCAAGGGAGAGCCGCGCCCTGAAAAAGATGGCGGAGAAATTGGAAGGGCAGGAGGTGGCCATATGATAGAGAAAGAGAAGAGAAGCCGCGCTTTAAACAGGGAAGCGGACAATATGCAGGATATGTCCCTGCCGGAAGACTTCGATGGTCAGGCTATATATGAGAGGATAAGACAGTCGGCGGAGCAGGTAGAGATACCGGAGAGCCTTTCGCCTGAAAATATACTGGAGAAGTGTAAAAAGCTGCCGCAACAGAAGGTGGCGGAGGAAAAAGAGGGAAAAAAGTTCCGGTTCAGGAATCCGAAACTGATCGGCGGGTTGTCTGCTGCGGCTGTTTTTCTTATCTGCTGTATTTCTCTGCGGGGGATGATGATGGGCGGTAAGAGCGCCATGGAGGAAAATGCGGCTGCCGGTGAGGGATTTGATGCGGCGGCGCCGATGGAAGAGTATGAACTGACGGAGGAGAGTGCGCCTGCAGAAGCGGACGGCGGGATGGCCGAAGCTGGAGCAGGGGAAGAAAAACTTCCGGAGAGAAAAAATGCCGGGGAACTCTATACGTTGGCGGGCAGTTATGAGGCGGTCTATGAAAGGCTGGAGGAAGAAAAATCAGCTAGAGAGAATAGCATGAACGGCTCGGGTATGCGGGATGGCGCAATGATCACGGAGGATGCGGTGGCCGATCTGGCGGAGGAAAGCGCATTCACCACGGGTACTGCGGAGAGCATGAAACAGGAAAGTCTGATGGAGGCTTCCGGGGAGGCGGAGCGGTATTCCGAGACCAATGTACAGACCTTTGGGATCGATGAGAGCGATGTGGTGAAGACGGACGGAGAATATCTCTATCTGCTGCGGGGAAGTTCGGTGAGTATCATTTCCACAGGGGAGGAGATGAAACAGATCGGGGAAGTGAGACCGGAGACAGGCGACAGCGCGGCAAGCGTCTGCGCGATGTATGTAGACGGCGATAAAATGGTTCTGATGCTGCAGGAGTATACGGCAGGTTTGGCGGAAGAAGAGCGTGAGGATCCGTCGGACTATGATCTGCTGTATATTGAGGAAGGCAGAAGTGTATCTGTTCTCACCTACGATATCGGCGATAAGGAACATCCTGTATTAACAGGTAAGGTAACCCAGGACGGCAGTTATGTAACTTCCAGAAAGGACGGGAATTTGGTATATCTGTTTACCGGCCAGTATCTTCTGGAAGATTACGGGAAGGATCCGTCTGATGCGATACCTGAGATAAATGCGCGGAAAGTTGCGGAGGACTGCATTTACATGGGAGACAGAGGGGAGCGGGCGCTTCTCATCTCAAGCATCTCTCTGTATCGTCCGGAAGAGGTGCGGGATGCTGTTATGATACTGGATGAAGGCTCGGAAATTTATATGGGAGAAAATTCCCTGTATCTGTACCGGACAAATTATAGAGAGCGGGCGGAAATTACAGAGATCGCGAAATTTTCCCTGACAGGTGGTTTCTTAAATGGTGAGGGAGCGGCCACTCTGCGGGGAATGGTGAGGGATACCTTTGCTATCCATGAAAAGGATCACAAACTCAGAGTACTGACAACAGATATGTCTGGGGCGGACTGGGAGAACTGCCTGTTTTTATTAAATGAAGATTTGAAAGTCACGGGGAAATTGGAGCATATCGCCGTGGGAGAGAGTATCTATGCGGCCAGGTATCTGGGGGATATGGCTTACTTTATCACTTACCGCAATATGGACCCGCTGTTTGCGGCAGATTTGTCCGATGAGAGGAATCCGAAGCTGGTGGGCGAGCTGGAGATTACGGGATTTTCGGAGTACCTGCACTTCTGGGGCGAAGATAAACTGTTGGGATTGGGTTTTGAGACGGATCCGAAGACAGGGCAGCAGAAAGGACTTAAGTTAGTGATGTTCGATATGGCTGATCCTGCGGAATTGAAAGTGTTGGGCAGCAAGGTTTTACAGGACACCAGCTATAGTCCGGCGCTCTACGATTATAAAACGATACTGGCGGATCCGGGAGAAAATCTGATCGGTTTCCTCGTGGAATCCTACGACAGAGGGGTGAAGCGGGATTATGAGCTGTATCAGTGGAACGGGGAGGGATTTGAGAGGATCCTCTCTGAGAACCTGGATGAGGACGGGTATGACAATGCGAATTACAGGGGTATGTATATCGGAGAGAAGTTCTATATTGCCCATCCGGAGGTGGTGCGGTATTATGACAGGGAAAACTATGAACGGAAACAGGTGTTGAAGATGGAATAAAAGAAAAGGGGCAAAGTCTACTGTGCTATACTTTGCTCCTTTTTAACTCACTTTATCCTTTTACTCTGTCTAGTTCTGTCACATTGACACCGGAAGCTGAGAGGATCGCTTTCAGGTCAATATATCTTTCGTACATTTCTTTGTATGCCGGTGATTCTTTATCCGATGTTAAAATCATATATTTTTGAAGCCGTGAAAATTCTTCGATATTTCTCTGAATCATTTCTTTTTCAGCCATGTAAACGCCTGATTTCTTCCTATAGATCCTGTTGATGGATACGATTTCATTATAAATATTTTTTCAGGAAGTGTAAAGGATATTTCGGTTATCAGCGCCTGTAAAACCGTTCCAGATACTCCATCCTCGCGTTCATATTTAACATCATCAGATCCAGTATGGTCAGTGCGGTCATGGCCTGTACCACGACAACAGCTCTCGGTACGATCACCGGATCATGCCGTCCTTTTATCTCAATCGTCACGTTTTCTCCGTCTCTGTTTACCGTATCCTGGGGCTGGAAGATGGAGGGAGTCGGCTTGACATGGACTTTGAAAAACAGATCGCTGCCGTCGGACATACCGCCAAGGGTGCCGCCGCTGTGGTTTGTTTTTTTGCGGACTGCGCCGTTTTCCATGAAAAACGCATCGTTGTTTTCACTGCCCCTGCTCTTTGCGGCGAGGGTGCCGTCGCCCATCTCGAAAGCCTTGACCGCACCGATGGAGAGCATGGCCTTCGCCAGAGAGGCGTCCAGTTTTTCAAAGACCGGTTCCCCGATGCCGGCGGGCAGGCCCGTAACCAGACAGGCGATGACGCCGCCGGAGGAATCCTTCGCCAGCTGACATTCCTTCAGATAGCTTTCCGCGCGGGCGGAAGCGCCGGCATCCGGCATACAGGTGGGCGTCGTCAGGATGGCCGCCTTATCGAACCTGTCGTAATCGATGGAGACAGGGCCGATGGCTTCTGTGTAGGCGCAGATATCGATGCCGATGGCAGACAGAATTTTTAACGCCACAGCGCCTGCTGCCACCCGTCCCGCGGTCTCTCTGCCGGAAGAGCGTCCGCCGCCCCGGTAGTCGCGGAAGCCGTATTTGGCGTCGAAAGGATAGTCCGCATGCCCCGGCCTGTAGCAGGAGGCGATCTGGGAATAGTCGGAAGACTTCTGGGAAGTGTTGCGGATCATCAGGGAGAGAGGAGTTCCCGTGGTCTTCCCTTCAAAGATGCCGCTTAAAATCTCCACCTGATCGCTTTCTTTCCGGGGGGTGGAGATGGAAGTCTGCCCCGGTTTTCTTCTGTCCAGATAGATCTGGATATCTTCTTCGGTGAGGGGAAGCCCCGCCGGACAGCCGTCGATGACGACGCCCAAGGCCTTGCCGTGGGATTCTCCCCAGGTGGTGATCTGAAAAACAGTGCCGTATGTGGAACCTGCCATAATAATGTCTCCTTTTGCTGATAAATGTCTGTCAGCCCTTTGCTGAAAGCAAACTTGCACCTCATGTCTTTCCAGACACAAATGTTCTGTGAAAAGTACGGTGCAGGTATTATGCACACACGCAAGCGCGGCTCAGGTACGTACTTTCAATGGGCTGAATTTCAGTATAATAAAAAAAACAAAAAAAAACAATGCAGTATGAAAAAATGTATGATATAATGTAATGCACACAAAATATGTATACATATGGGATAAGTAAAATGAACGAGTCCGGGAAAGAGAAAAAAATACTGGAAGCAAGGCGGAAAATGCGGAAATATCCCTATTTAAAGGAGATCATTACGATCCATCTAACCGCCTGGCTTCTTGTATACTATATTTGTGATTGGTTTGCTTCCAATACGAAGAAACTGATCTCTCTGGCTGTGCTTCTGGTGTTTTTCACCATAAGCTGCAGTTTTTGTGCGCCCATGTTTCAGACGGATCCCGGGACGGAGCAGCAGGTATTTACGGAGCACCTGGAGACGGAGGATATCACACTTGCCACAGAAGCAGAGACAGTGGAGGTGGAGGAGGATATCGTAAAAGAAGAGGCTGTTCAGACTGAGGTGGAGGAAGTTGTCAATCCCGAGGCGGAGGACAGCGAGGAGATCGACAACTATTCTTCGGATGAGATTCTGGCGAATTTCACGCCGGAGGATCTGGCAGTGGCGGAAGAGGAGAACGGGGAGGTTTCGGTGGATGACTGGAGCCTGTTACTTGTGAATAACAGACATCCGATCCCGGAGGATTACGAGTTTACGTTGGGGACGATCAGAGGAAGCTTACAGTGTGATGAGCGGATCATACCGCCTTTTCTCAGTATGCTGCAGGCGGCGAAGGAGGACGGGATCACGCTGGAAGTCTGCTCCCCCTACAGAACCCTTGACAGACAGGAATATCTGTTTGACAGAAAGATCGTCCGTTATATGAAGCGGGGCATGTCCTATATGGACGCCTATAAACTGGCAGCCCGGGTGGTAAACGTACCGGGAACCAGCGAGCACCAGATCGGACTGGCGCTTGATATCTATACGGATTCCTATAAGTCGTTGGACGAGGGATTCGGCGAGACGGCTGCCGGTATCTGGCTGCGGGAGCATTGTGCGGAGTACGGATTTATTCTGCGGTATCCAAAGGGCAAAGAGTACATAACAGGGATAGAGTACGAACCCTGGCATTTCCGGTATGTGGGAAAAACGGCGGCAACGGAGATCATGGAGCAGGGGCTGACGTTGGAGGAGTTTGTAGAGACGCTGGAGTGAGAACTTTTGAAAGTAGCTTTCGGAAGTCAAAACAGGTACAGAGAAAGACAGATATGGAGGCATAATGTATAGAATTTTAAAGACAGAAGGCAGGGCGAAGCGAGCCGAGCTCACGACGGTGCACGGTACCGTGCAGACGCCTGTCTTTATGAATGTGGGAACAGTGGCGGCCATCAAGGGAGCGGTCGCCACTTCAGATTTGGAGGAGATCGGAACACAGATCGAGTTGTCCAACACCTATCATCTGCATGTGAGACCCGGGGACGAACTCATAAAATCGGTGGGAGGACTCCATAAGTTTATGTCCTGGGAGAGACCGATCCTCACGGATTCCGGCGGATTTCAGGTGTTTTCGCTGGCGAAGCTTCGGAAGATCACGGAGGAAGGAGTGGCGTTCCACTCCCATATTGACGGCAGGAAGATTTTCATGGGACCGGAGGAGAGTATGCAGATCCAGTCCAATCTGGGTTCCACCATTGCCATGGCTTTTGACGAGTGTCCTTCCAGCAGGGCGGACAGGCAGTATGTGCAAAGTTCCGTGGACAGGACCACAAGGTGGCTTGTGCGGTGTCAGGAAAAGATGCGGGAACTGAACGGGGCGGAGGGTACGATCAATCCGTCTCAGCTTCTGTTCGGCATCAATCAGGGGGCAGTTTTTGATGACATCCGTATCGAACATGCAAAACGGATCTCGGAACTTGAGCTGGACGGCTATGCGGTAGGTGGTTTGGCGGTGGGAGAAACCCATGAGGAGATGTACCATATTCTGGAAGAGACTGTGCCGTATCTGCCTCAGGATAAGCCGACTTATCTGATGGGAGTGGGAACGCCGGCGAATATTCTGGAGGCGGTGGAGCGGGGCGTAGACTTTTTTGACTGTGTCTATCCGTCCAGAAACGGCAGGCACGGCCATCTGTATACCAATCTCGGAAAGATCAATCTGTTTAATCAGAAGTATGAAAAAGATATGCGCCCCATTGAGGAGGGATGCAACTGTCCCGCCTGCAGGCGCTATTCCAGGGCTTATATCCGACATCTGTTAAAGGCGAAGGAGATGCTGGGGATGCGGTTATGTGTGCTGCACAATCTTTATTTCTACAACACGATGATGACAGAAATCAGAGACGCTCTGGACCAGGGCAGATTTGCGGCCTACAAAAATGAGAAACTGGAGCGGATGGGACAAAAGCAGTAACTGCAGTTAAGCTATGCGTTGGCCTGACGGACAAAGTTTAAAATTAGGGCTTGTTTTCGTGCGGAAAGTTGTGTATGATAGTTAAACAGGCTTTGTTCCTGTATTGACAGGCTGTAAAATGGTTTACAGTTTCAAAGAACAGATAAGCGCGGAGAGTGCGCGGAAATGAGGATAAGAGAATGTTGAGTTTATTGACGGCTGATGCCGCGCAGGGCGGCGGCATGATTATGATCGTTTATCTGGTACTCATTGTTGGATTTTTCTATTTTTTCCTGATGAGACCTCAGAAAAAGGAACAGAAGAGAGTGGCGGGGATGTTGGCGTCTCTGGAGATCGGTGATGTGGTGTGTACAACAGGCGGCTTTTATGGCGTTTTGATTGACATCACGGACGACACGGTGATCGTGGAGTTTGGGAATAATAAGAACTGCCGTATTCCGATGAAAAAGGAAGCCATCGCGGATGTGGAGAAGGCGGAAGCTTAAAGACGGCATACGGCATGAAATGTATAATGACTTAAAATAAGGCGCGGCAGCGTCTTATTTTTATACTTGTGGGTTTGCAGAGTTAGATGGTATAATGTCGTCAGACATTATACCGCGTCTGGCGAAGCGAGTGTGCATCGCGAAGCGTATCAAGTCCGCTTGCGGACATAATATAATAGCGGCAGATATTATACCACGTCTGGCGAAGCGAAATAATGAGAGAGAAAGGATAATTTGGGTGAAGCATATGATCTGTAACATTGCAAGTATCTCCGGCGACGGGATCGGGCCGGAAATCGTGGCGGAAGCAAAGAAAATACTGTTTAAGGTGGCGTTAACATACGGCCATGAGATGAAATTTGAGGATGTGCTGATGGGCGGCGCTTCCATCGATGTCCACGGGATTCCGCTGACAGATGAGACGATAGAGAAATGTAAGGCCGCGGATGCAGTGTTGATGGGAGCCATCGGCGGCAATACGTCCACCTCTCCGTGGTACAAACTGCCCCCCGAAAAAAGGCCGGAGGCAGGACTTTTGAAACTGCGCAAATCCCTGAATCTGTTTGCAAATTTGCGCCCAGCGTATCTGTACGAGGAACTGGCCGGGGCATGCCCTCTGAAGGAGGAGATCAGTGAGGTGGGATTTGATATGATGATCATGCGCGAACTGACCGGAGGACTTTATTTCGGTGAGCGAAAGACTGTGGAAGAAAACGGCGTAAGAAAAGCCATCGACACGCTGACTTACGATGAGACGGAGATCCGCCGGATCGCCATAAAGGGTTTTGATATTGCGAGAAAGAGAAGAAAGAAAGTGACTTCCGTGGACAAGGCAAACGTTCTGGACTCTTCCAGACTGTGGAGAGCCGTTGTGAATGAAGTGGCGAAGGATTACCCGGATGTGGAACTGGAGCATATGTTAGTCGATAACTGTGCAATGCAGTTGGTGAAAGATCCGGCGCAGTTTGACGTGATATTAACGGAAAATATGTTTGGGGATATTCTGTCGGATGAAGCAAGTATGGTGACCGGTTCCATCGGTATGCTTTCTTCTGCGAGCTTAAACGATACAAAATTCGGTTTGTATGAGCCCAGCCATGGTTCCGCGCCGGATATCGCGGGGACAGGGAAAGCCAATCCCATTGCTACCATTCTGTCCGCATCCATGATGCTGCGTTACAGTTTTGATCTGGATAGGGAAGCGGATTCCATCGACGAGGCGGTAAGGCAGGTATTAAAGGATGGTTTCAGGACGGTGGATATCATGTCGGAGGGTTGTAGGCAGGTGAACTGCAGCGAGATGGGGGATGCCATTGCGGAGAGAATCGGGTAAGAAGTACAGTGCGAAAAATCGATTACAAATTTGCGACTGCGGAAAGGACGTGGCTGTTTCTGTGAAAAAGAACAGGAAAGAAGACGGGGGTGAACACACATGAAAAATTATTCGGAAGATGCGAGCAGACAGTATCATATTCAGGTGGCAAAGGGAGAGGTCGGCAGGTATGTCATTATGCCGGGAGATCCGAAGCGCTGTGTGAAGATAGCGCAGTATTTCGATGATCCGGTGTTGGTTGCGGACAACAGGGAGTATGTGACTTATACAGGGACGCTGGACGGTGTAAAAGTCAGTGTGACTTCCACCGGGATCGGCGGTCCGTCGGCTTCCATTGCCATGGAAGAACTGTATCGCTGCGGAGCGGATACCTTTATCCGGATCGGAACCTGCGGCGGAATGCAGACAGAGGTGAAAAGCGGCGATATCGTTGTGGCTACAGGAGCCATCCGTATGGAGGGAACCAGCAGGGAGTATGCGCCCATTGAATTTCCGGCGGTGCCGGATCTTACAGTGACGAACGCTCTGGTGGAAGCGGCAAAGCGGAAAGGATATCCGTTCCACACAGGAGTGGTGCAGTGTAAAGATGCTTTTTACGGGCAGCATGAGCCGGAGATAAAACCGGTCAGCTATGAACTGATGAACAAATGGGAGGCCTGGAAGCGGATGGGATGCCTTGCCTCGGAGATGGAGTCGGCGGCGTTATTTATCGTGGCCAGTTATCTGCGGGTGCGGACAGGTTCCTGTTTCCTGGTGGTGGCAAATCAGGAGAGAGAGAAGCTGGGGCTGGAAAATCCTGTGGCGCATGATACGAATATGGCGATCCAGGTGGCTGTGGAGGCGATCCGGGAGCTGATAAGACGGGATCAGGAATGAGATTTCTGTATATGCTAATAGATGGAATAGAACAATTGATTTAAAAAGGAAAGAAGACAGATAAAGGAGAATGATTATGAATGTAAAAGAAATGGTAAAACATGTTGACCACACGCTGCTTCTGCAGCCTTCTACCTGGGATGAGATCAGACAGATCTGTGATGATGCGGTAAAATATGAGACGGCTTCAGTCTGTATTCCGCCATCCTATGTAAGGCAGGCGGCGGAGTATATGCAGGGGAAGGTGCCGGTCTGCACAGTGATTGGTTTCCCCAACGGTTATATGACAACGGCGGTCAAGGAGTTTGAGACAAAGGATGCCATCGCAAACGGTGCGGCGGAGATCGATATGGTGATCAATATCGGATGGTTGAAAGATAAAAAGTATGATCTGCTGGAAGAGGAGATCCGTGTTTTGAAGGCGGCCTGCGGTGATAAAATTTTAAAGGTTATCATTGAGACCTGCCTTCTGACGGATGAAGAAAAGATAAAGATGTGTGAAATCGTCACAAAGGCCGGCGCAGATTATATAAAGACATCCACAGGGTTTTCCACGGCAGGAGCAACTTTTGACGATGTAAAACTGTTTGCGGAGCATGTCGGAAAGAATGTCAAAATCAAAGCGGCAGGGGGGATTTCTTCCCTGGAGGATGCAGAAAAATTTTTGGAACTGGGCGCGGACCGTCTCGGCACGAGCCGTATTATAAAACTGATACGGAAGGAAGAGGCTGGCGGATATTAAATGACAGATAACCCGGATGAGGACAGGGCGTCCTGTCCTGCAGAAAGGGATGTGATCAGCGAAAAATGGCTTTTTGCAGACCGGTACGGGTGCAAATGTGCAGGCCGGAACAGGAGGCGGAAATGAAGAAAGAGATGATAGAACAATTGATCGATCTGGCAATAAAACAGCTGGAGTTTTCCTATGTACCTTATTCTCACTTTAAGGTTGGCGCTGCCCTTCTTGCAAAAGGAGGGGAGATCTATACGGGCTGTAATATTGAAAACGCCGCCTATACACCGACGAACTGCGCTGAACGGACAGCTTTTTTTAAGGCGGTCAGCGAGGGCGTAAGGGAGTTTGAGGCGATCTGTGTCGTAGGTGGAAAAGACGGGGTGCTGACGGATTATGCTTCACCCTGCGGTGTGTGCAGGCAGGTTATGATGGAGTTTTGTGATCCTGATACATTTCAGATTATCATGGCGGTAAATAAAGAAAAGTACAAAAATTATACTTTAAAAGAAATGCTGCCTATGGGATTTGGGCCGAATAATCTTGCCTGATCAACGGCAGGGGGAATCGTGACAACAGAGGAATTAAGGAAGCTGCTCAAGATAGAACTGCACTGTCATTTGGACGGTTCTTTGCGTCAGAAATTTTTTCAGGCAAGATCAGGGCTGTAGCATCATCATGGTTTCATCAGAATTTCCGGAGATTATCGGCATGTTACATTTAATGTTATTGGCACCGGATTTATTGGACTTGTCTCATTACCGATCGCCTATATGCTCGTACTTTTGATAGTATGCTATATTATTTTGCAAAGGACCTGCTTAGGCAGGCATATTTATGCGGTTGGAGGCAATGCGGAAGCGGCAAAATTTGCAGGTATCGATATTGTGAAGACGGGTGTAATTGTTTACACGATCAGCGGAGTGTTGGCTACGTTTACCGGAATTTTTTGACGGCGCGTATGTATACCGGACAGCCGACGCTTGGGGCAAGTATGGTGAATGACGCGATTGCGGCGACAGTTGTAGGCGGAACCAGCATGGCGGGCGGTAAAGGACGCATTGTCGGAACTTTAATTGGAGCGATGCTGATTGGCATTATTGGTAACGGCATGAACTTGCTTGGTTTATCTTCTTATTTACAGGACATCGCAAAGGGGCTTATTATATTAGGGGCGGTTTATATTGATGCCATAAGTACAAAAAGGATACAGAAGACTGGCTGATGACGGGTACATAAGAAAGGGATAGAAATGGTACATCTTTTAGGAGTTGATGTGGGAACATCGAGCGCGAAAGCGGTGGTGATGGATGAGAGAGGAAATATCATAAGCAGTGGAAAATCTGCTTATGATATTGCAATTCCGCATGCCGGGTATGCTGAACAGGAATGCGAGATGTTGTGGAGAGCTGTCTGTGAGGCAATTCGTGGGGCAGTCAGGGAAACGTCTGTTAAAAAAAGGATCAGGGCGGTTGGGATAACGGGGCAGATGCATGGGATTGTTCTGCTGGATAAAGAGAAAAAGCCGCTTCGCCCTGTGATCATCTGGGCGGATAAGCGGAGCAGGAAGCAGGTCGAAATGTTGAAAAACTGCGGGCTTGAGACGCGCGTCGGAAATCCGGTCAGTACAGGAATATTTTTGCCGTCTCTGTTGTGGGTAAAGGAAAATGAGCCTGAACTTTTTGAAAAAGCGGTATGCGCGATGCTGCCCAAGGATTATATCCGCTGCCTGCTGTGCGGCGCGCCAGGGACGGATTATTCGGATGCCACTGGAACATTGCTGTTTCATTTGAAAGAAGGCGGCTGGGACAGGGAAATGATCGAAAAGTATCATATTAAGGAAAGCCTGCTGCCGGAATGCCATGATTCCTGTGAGATTGCGGGAGAAACTTCGACCGCCTGTGAAGAGATTACGGGGCTTCCTGCGGGACTGCCTGTCGTGTATGGCGGTGGGGATACACCGATGCAGATAGTCGGGAACGGTATTGTGAAAAGCGGGCAGTTGAATACGAATATTGGCACGGCGAATCAGATCAACTGTGTTTGTGATTTTTTGCCAAAGTTCGATGCAAGGGTCAATCTCTTTCATCATATTCCGCAGAATGGCTGGATCGGGGTCGGAGCAGGGCTGAACGGCGGGATTCTCATGAAGTGGCTTCAGAACAATGTTTTTACAGGTTATCAAAGTTTTTCGCAGATGAGCGGAGTGGCAGCAGAATCGCCAGCGGGTGCGAATGGGCTTGTATGGCTTCCATTTTTAAACGGCGAGCGATCTCCCTATATGGATGAAAATGCAAAGGCAATCCTCTTCGGGATGTCTCTTGCCCATACGCGGGAAGATATCATTCGGGCAGCGATGGAGAGCGTTGTTTTCTCGTTTCGGGATTGTATGCGCGTGTTTGAGGAGATCCATCTGCCGATGCAGGAGGAGGTCATCGCCTCTGGTGGAGGCAGCAAAAGTACATTGTGGCTGCAGATGCAGGCGGATATTTTGCAGAGACCGATTCGGGTTACGAAGGGAGATGAGGAAGCGTGCAAAGGAGCGGCGATTGCCGCAGGCGTGGGCTGTGGTGTGTATGCTTCGCTGGAGGAGGGATGCCGTGCAGCAGTACGTTTTGGCGACAGAATGTATGAACCGCAGGTAAAAAACAAAGAGGTTTATGATAAAGCGTTCGGGATTTATCTGGAGCTGTATCAGAATAATAAGACGCTGTTTGTCTGAGGCATTATTCTGTGCATGTTCTCACAGTTTTGGCATGAAAAATATTTTGCCGGGTGGATCAAAGGCACGCAGATCTTTCTTTTGAGGATCAGCGTGCTTTTTAAGTGCATAGAGTGTACTGATCTATTCTTTTGTTTCGGTAGAAATAAAGCGCCGATCCAAAAATGATAGTATGTCTTGTAAAATGATGAAGGAGTGTGCTAAAATAAAAAAGATTTGCGGAACTAAAATAAAGAAAGGGTGAAAAAATGCGGAGTGACAATGTGAAGACCGGGATGCAGCAGGCACCCCACAGAAGTTTGTTCAATGCGTTAGGGTTTACGGAGGAGGAGATGAGAAAGCCGATGGTCGGCATTGTCAGCTCCTACAATGAAATTGTGCCTGGACATATGAATCTGGATAAAATTGTGGAAGCGGTAAAGATGGGTGTGGCGGAGGCCGGAGGTGTGCCGGTGGTATTTCCGGCTATTGCAGTCTGTGACGGTATTGCCATGGGACATGTGGGCATGAAATATTCTCTTGTGACCAGGGATCTGATTGCAGATTCCACAGAGTGCATGGCGCTTGCCCATCAGTTTGACGCGCTGGTGATGGTGCCAAACTGTGATAAAAACGTGCCGGGACTTTTGATGGCGGCGGCGAGGATCAATGTGCCTACGGTGTTTGTCTCCGGCGGTCCGATGTTAGCAGGACGTGTGAAGGGGCAGAAGAGAAGCTTGTCCTCCATGTTTGAGGCGGTGGGTTCCCATGCGGCGGGAACAATGAGCGAGGAGGAAGTGCGGGAGTTCGAGGAGAAGGTATGTCCTACCTGCGGCTCCTGTTCCGGGATGTATACGGCAAACTCCATGAACTGTCTGACCGAGGCGTTAGGGATGGGCCTTCGCGGAAACGGTACGATCCCGGCAGTGTATTCTGACCGGATCAAACTGGCAAAACATGCGGGCATGGCTGTGATGGAAATGTTAAAGCAGAATATCTGCCCGAGAGATATTATGACAAAGGAAGCGGTCCTGAATGCGCTGACTGTGGATATGGCACTGGGCTGTTCCACCAACTCCATGTTGCATCTGCCGGCCATCGCCCATGAGATCGGCTTCGATTTCGATATCGCGATGGCCAATGAGATCAGTGAAAAGACACCAAATCTCTGCCATCTGGCGCCGGCCGGCCCCACTTATATGGAGGATCTGAATGAAGCAGGCGGTGTCTATGCGGTGATGAAAGAACTGTCCGAACTAGGACTTTTAAATGAAAATTGTATGACAGTGACAGGAAAAACCATCGGTGAGAATATCAAAGATGCAATGAACAAAGATCCTGAGGTAATCAGACCTCTTGACAATCCCTACAGCAAAACCGGCGGGTTGGCGGTGCTCAAGGGAAATCTGGCGCCGGACGGTTCGGTGGTAAAGCGTTCCGCCGTGGTGCCGGAGATGATGGTGCACGAAGGGCCGGCGAGAGTGTTTGAGTGTGAGGAGGACGCTATTGAGGCAATCAAGTCCGGCAAAATTGTGGCGGGCGATGTCGTAGTGATCCGTTATGAGGGTCCCAAGGGCGGTCCCGGTATGCGTGAGATGTTGAATCCTACTTCCGCCATCGCCGGTATGGGGCTTGGCTCCAGTGTGGCGCTGATTACGGATGGACGTTTCTCCGGCGCCAGCAGAGGCGCTTCCATCGGACATGTATCGCCGGAAGCGGCGGTTGGAGGTCCCATCGCGTTAGTGGAAGAGGGAGATATCATCAGTATCGATATTCCGAATTACAGCCTGAATGTGAAAGTTTCCGGGGAAGTGCTGGCGGAGAGAGCCGCAAAATGGCAGCCCAGAGAGCCGAAAGTGAACAGCGGTTATCTGGCAAGATACCGTGAGATGGTGACCAGCGGCAACAGAGGCGCCATTCTGGAGAAGGTAGGGAAGTAGTTTTAGTGCGGACGCCGGGATGGAGATAAAATTCTCCATCGCCACGCTCGCGCGGACTCTGTTTTTCAAGAGCCTGGAAAATAGCGTAGCGGTACTAAGCTCATACAAAATTTTATAATAAAATTTTGCATTCGCTAAGTGCCGACGCTTTTTAAGGGACTTCTTGAGAATTTTATCTCCATCCCGGCTGGTTGCTGGTACAACTGAATGAATTGATCCAGAATCTGAAAATAGAAAAATAAATTTGATTTGCAGGAGGAAAGCAGATGCAGCTGACAGGCTCAGAGATTGTAATAGAATGTTTGAAGGAACAGGGAGTGGATACTGTTTTCGGGTATCCGGGCGGAACGATTTTGAATGTGTATGATGCGCTGTATAAGCATAGCAATGAAATAAATCATATTTTGACGAGCCATGAGCAGGGGGCGGCCCATGCGGCGGATGGTTATGCGAGGGCTACGGGAAAGGTGGGAGTGTGTATGGCCACCAGCGGCCCCGGCGCGACCAATCTTGTGACGGGAATTGCTACGGCTTACATGGATTCCATTCCGGTGGTGGCAATCACGGCCAATGTGAATCTGCCGGCTCTCGGAAAGGATTCTTTCCAGGAGGTGGATATCGCCGGTGTGGTAATGCCGATCACAAAGCACAGCTATATTGTCAAAGATGTGACGAAGCTTGCGGATACACTGCGCAAGGCATTCCATATTGCTCAGTCAGGCCGTCCCGGACCGGTGCTTGTAGACATTACGAAAGATGTGACGGCAAATACCTGTGAATTTACACCGAAGACGCCGGAACCGATTGAGAAAAATGCGAAGTATTCCGAGACGGATCTTACGGCGGCCATGGAGCTGATCGAGAAGGCGGAGAGGCCGTTTCTCTATGTAGGCGGCGGTGTGATTCTGTCGGAAGCATCTGCAGAACTGGCGAAGTTTGCGAAGAAGGTGGATGCACCGGTCTGTGATACGTTGATGAGCAAAGGCGCATTCAATGGAAGAGATGCTGTCTATACCGGTATGATCGGAATGCATGGCACAAAGGCTTCCAACCTGGGCGTCAGCGAGTGTGATCTGCTGATTGCGCTGGGAGCCAGATTTTCTGACCGTGTGGTGGGAGATCCAAAGAGCTTTGCCTCAGGGGCAAAGGTGCTGCATATCGATATCGATGCGGCGGAGATCAATAAGAATATTAAGACGGACGTGTCAGTGGTGGGAGATTTAAAGGAGATCCTGCAGATTCTGAATAACAGGCTGGAGGACAGAAAGCATCCTGAGTGGCTTGCACGGATTGCGGAGTTAAAGGAGAAGTATCCTCTGACTTACGATAAGAGCGGTCTGACCTGTCCGTATATCATAGAGGAGATCGACAGGCTGACAGAGGGAAAGGCAGTGATCACCACGGATGTGGGACAGCATCAGATGTGGGCGGCGCAGTATTATAAGTATACGGAGCCCAGAACTTTCCTTTCTTCCGGCGGCCTTGGGACGATGGGCTATGGGCTGGGGGCCTGCATCGGTGCAAAGACCGGCAGACCGGATAAGATCTGTATCAATATTGCCGGAGACGGATGTTTCCGTATGAATCTGAATGAACTGGCAACAGCCAGCAGATACAATATTCCGATCATCCAGGTTGTGATCAACAACCATGTGCTGGGTATGGTCAGGCAGTGGCAGACACTGTTTTACGGACAGCGCTACTCCCAGACTATTCTGCAGGATAAGGTGGATTTCTGTAAAGTGGCGGAAGGACTTGGCTGCGAGGCCATCCTCGTGACGAAGAAGGAAGAGGTTGTGCCAGCCATTGAGAAGGCTCTCTCTCTTGGAAAACCGGTGGTGTTAAACTGCATCATAGATGAGGACGATAAGGTGTTCCCGATGGTGTCTCCAGGCGGTGCGATCAGCGAGGCATTTGATGCGGAGGATCTGGCGAATAGAGGGTAAAGAAAAACTGCATAAAAAAAGACCGTCAGTGGGATAAGCTGGCGGTCTTTGCAAATACTTATGAGGGAGTCAGTTCGGCAAGTCTTGCCCGGAGTTCGGCAATTTCAGAGTCTTTTTCGGCCAAAGCAGTTTTATATTGTGAATCCTTTTCTGCAAGACTGGCCTTCAACTGTGCGATTTCCATACTGGGAAGAATAATAAGCGGTTTTGTCATGCGCTGCACCTCCTTGTGGTAAGTCGGATGATGATAAAAAATATGTTCTGAAGCGCGAGTGAGCAGATTGATATAGTCACTGCACTCCTGCTTCGTCAAATATCCATTAGTTAAGTCCTGTTGTAATATTACTATAATATCATCCATAAATTCTGTCAATTCCTTTTTGGGCAGGCGGTGCCTTTTAGATGTAATTCTGGGTTTTAAGCGAAGCAGAAGATAAGGGATGAACAGGGTAAGGTGCTTTCTATGAATTTCCCGCAGGGAGTAGGACTGTATTTTGACGGTGGGGATCCGGTAAAGGTGTTCGCTGTTGTCCTGGAAGATGACGCGGCATTTCAGGCTGTCGGGAAGGTTACGGTTCTGATCTGGGTAGAGAACAACGGAATGGGGGAATCGAAGGGTGCTTTCATCGTCGGTGCAGTTCCCTGATATGCAGTGTTCTATAGCGTAGTGGAGATCATAGGAGATCATGCGGACGACCATCAGTCTGTCATTATCCATCTGGCATTCGATATGATAATAATCGGTACCCGCTACCAGCAGGGAAATGTCCATCAGTTTGGAAGAGGGGGAGTTCTTCGGATCGTCCAGACAGGTGGAGTGCTCTGTGTTCAGAAGCCGGATGGACGTGTCCGGCGGATATTCCTTTCCGTAGACTTCTTTGATTAACGGAAACAGCTGCCCTGGCATGGTGTAGACAATGGCTTTGAGTATCTCATTCCATAGCCTGTCGCCTGTAATAGTTTGATCTGACATAAAAATCCTTTCTTTTGTTGAGTACAGGTACAAAAATAAATAAGTTACAGTCTGTGAAAAATCAGCGAAAGCTATGGCGATTTGCCTGAATTACGGGACATGACGGAGAGTCTGTCCGAATTGCTTTATAGGAGATACTATTTGCTATGAAGAGATTTTCAAAAGCAACAGTTCTCTTTTTGTTTTCACAGATTGAGTATAGCAGAATGGGAAGAGTCTGACAAGTGCATTTTTATCTCAGTCAGGATAAAGCAGTTGTTTGGTTGCTGTTTATTTATAATGTCAGATCTGATAAGTTTCATCAGCTGGCATTGATGCAGGTGGATGCCTTGTGATAAAATCAATATGTTCACAGGTGTTCAGTTGGAAATATGTGCAGGAACATGGGTTTGCTGAGAAGCGAGTAAAAATATATGGAACATGTTTTGGCGTAGGGACAAATGAATGATGAAAGAAATAATAGATATGAAATGTAATTGTGTCAGAGAAAATAGTGAGCAGATATGTTTTTTTTCATATTTCAGGATGCTTGCCTGCATGCTGTTAAGTGCTTTTCTGCTGACGGGCTGTGTCGGCAGTCATAACGCAGAGGAAGGGATTCTTACAGAGGCGGAAACAGAAAAGATGGAGCAGAGAAGTACGGAGGGAGTGGATGACGAATCAGGAAATGTTTCAGAGGGAACGGAAGGCAAATCAGGAGATGCCTCGGAGAGAGCAGACGACGGAACAGGAGCGGCTTTTGAGGAAGAAGGTAAATCAGGAGATGCTTTATCAGGGACAGCTGGGGAATCGGGCGATATTTTACTGGAAGACGACACGGAAGATGCCGATCGGGGTATTGCGGCAGAGCCGGAGATCCTGGACGCAGACTGGTCAGAGTATTTTGACGGCTTAAATGGGGCGGCAGTTATCTATGACAGTTCCGCATGTCGGTATACGGTTTATAACAGTGAACTTGCATCAACACGGAGATCCCCCTGTTCTACTTTTAAGATCATATCCTCTCTGGTCGCGCTGGAAAGCGGAATCATAGAGCCGGAAGATTCCAGGCGCACGTGGAGCGGTGAAATATTCTGGAACGGGGACTGGAACAGAGACATTGACTTTGAGGAAGCTTTTCGGACTTCCTGTGTATGGTATTACAGGGAGGTTATAAATGATATTGGAAAGGACAGGATGCAGGAGGAATTGAACAGACTGCAGTATGGAAACTGCGATATTTCCGACTGGGAGGGGCGGCTGAATACAAACAATAATAACCGGGCTCTGACAGGTTTCTGGCTCGAATCGTCTCTGCTTATTTCCCCGATAGAGCAGGTGGAGGTCATGGAACGGATTTTTGGTGAAAATTCTGATTATCCGGAGGAGATTCGGAATGAATTAAAGCAGGTCATGTCGGTGCCGGATCAGGATAAAAAGGATCTTTTCTTATATGGAAAAACAGGGATGGGAAAGGCGGAGGGCATTGTTGTAGATGCCTGGTTTACGGGATTTGCAGAAAGACCGGAGGGAAATCTGTATTTTTGCGTCTATCTTGGGAGAACGGACGGTATGAATGTGTCCAGTTCTCTGGCGAAGGAGATTGCAGTCCGGCTTGTGGAAGATTATGAGCGGAAAAATGACGGTTGACAGTAGCAGTGCAGGCGGGAAATGCAGGCATGAGATAGAGACAAACTCTGTAAATTGCCGGATAGCTTTGCCGCGGGTGAGTTCGGAGAACCTGTCAGGGATACAGATTAAAAAATGGCAGAGAGCAGATTATAGGGATCGAATAAATAGAAACGAAAGAGAGCATATATGAACACAGCAAAAAAGATACGCAGTGCGATCATACTTTTTATATTGTTGTGTATGGCCGCCTATCTGGGCATTGCATATTATTACATGGACGGGTTTTCGTTCGGCACCTGGATCAACGGTGTGTACTGCACCGGAAAAGATGTGGAGGAAGTCAACAGAGAGCTTCTCGAGAAAGATATTCAGGTAAAGCTTCAGGTGATTTATCCGATCTGCGGTGGGAAAGAGCAGCCGGAGGCGGAGAGAAAAAGCAGTCACTTTGTGCTGGATGAACGGACGGTGCAGTTTGATTATACAAAGCCGCTCAGCAAACTTCTGCAGAAACAGAGACCGCTTTTCTGGGCGCAGAATCTGTTTTTGCCGGCGGGAGGCTATGAGCTGACGCCTGCGGTGATTCTGACAGAGAATGGGGAGGAAGAATTTGAGAAACAGTTTCTGGCAGATGAGATAGTGCAGGCGGAGCTGGAAAGAGAAGCCCGCATTCAGCTGGAAAGTGATGAGGCGGAGGGCTTTCGGCTCTATGATGGAAAGAAGAACCGGTTCGATGAAAAAAAGGCGCTACAGGAGTGCATGACAGCGATAAAACAGGGGGAGGAGAGTATCCTTCTCTCCGCAGCATGCTATTACGATATGGAAGCGAATACTGAGGAAAAAGAACAGGAGGCTCTATACCGGGAATTGCAGGAATTTCTGGATTTCGAGATCGTCTATGATATGGGCGCAGAGCAGGTAAGGTTTGACAGGAAGGCACTGGTTTATCTACTGAAAATCCGGGAGGAGAGAGAGGCTGGATCCGTCAGGGAGGAAAACCGTGGAGAAGAGACGGCAGCGCAGGAAAAGGAAAACGGCAAAGAAACGGCAGTAGCGCAGGAAAAGGAAGGAAACAGAGAGAAAACGGCAGATCGGAAAGAAGAAAAAAGCAGGGAGAAAGCGACAGGCCGGGAAGTGGGGAACGGTGCGCTCTCATTTGTACGGGATGCGGCGGGAGGATTTGTCTGGGACGAGGAGAAAGTGACGGCGGCCATCGATACACTGGCTGATCGTTATGATACTTACGGAAAGCCCAGACAGTTTACTACAACGGACGGTGATGTGATCACGCTGGAAAAGGGAAATTACGGTACTGAACTGAATAAAAAGGCGGAAGTGAAATGGCTGTCGGAGGCACTTGCGGAGAGAAAGAGCGAAACCCATGTTCCGGACTATGTGCGGGAAGCCTATGCCAGAGGAGAGAACGACATTGGAGAAACCTATATTGAGATCAATATGACAGAGCAGAAACTGTGGTTTTATCAGGCGGGAAAAGTGGAGATCGAGACGCCCATCGTCACCGGCAACATGATGCGGCGCCGAGCTACGCCGGAGGGTGTATATTATGTCTATGCAAAACAGAAAAACCGGATCCTGCGGGGACCGGGATACGCCTCCCATGTTAATTACTGGATGCCGGTAAAGGGCGGCGTGGGCATTCACGACGCGCTCTGGCGGGATGAATTCGGCGGGGAGATCTATAAAAAGGATGGATCTCACGGATGCATCAACCTGCCTCTTGAGGCGGCGGAAAAGCTGTATGGGATGATAGAGGTGGGCGTGCCGGTGGTGATGTACTATGAGGAAGAGGAACCCTGAGAGGTCAGAAAAACTTTGATTTTAGACAGAGAAATCGTCAATGTGGCTGAAGGCGGAGAGATCAGAAAGCATATCAAAAGATGCAGACGCATATCAGAAAAGTGCGTGCTGCGCTTGATATAGATTATATATAGGAGGAAATGAAATTAAAAACTTACAATTGGGCAACTCTCGGATGTGGCGTCATTGCCAATCAGCTGGCGCAGGCGATGGAAAAGGAGGGGCGTACGCTCTACGGCATAGCGAACAGAACTTATCAGAAGGCTGTCGATTTTGCCGAAAAGTATAATGTCTCCAGGGTTTATGAGAGTATGGAGGAGTTATACACAGATAAAAATGTAGATATAATCTATATTTCGACTCCACACAATACACATATCCAGTTTTTGCGCGAAGCACTGAAGCATGGAAAACATGTTATCTGCGAAAAATCTATTACATTAAATTCAGAGGAACTGGAGGAAGCAAAAAAACTGGCGGAAGAAAATCATGTGGTTCTGGGGGAGGCGATGACAATCTATCATATGCCTCTTTATAAAAAACTGCAGGAACTGATGCGAAGCGGAGAACTGGGTGAACTCAGGATGGTTCAGATGAATTTTGGCAGTTATAAAGAATACGATATGAAAAACCGCTTTTTTAATCCGGATCTGGCCGGTGGAGCTTTGTTGGATATCGGTGTGTACGCGCTTTCCTTTATCCGCTGGTTTATGTCGGAAAAACCGGATCAGGTTGTGTCGCAGGTGAAATTTGCTCCCAGCAGCGTCGATGAACTGGCGGGAATCCTGCTGATGAACCCTGTTGGAGAGATGGCGACAGCGGCGCTTTCCCTTCATACGAAGCAGCCAAAGAGAGGAATGGTCGCTTTTGAGAAAGGCTATATTGAAGTTTGTGAATATCCGAGGGCAGACAGGGCGGTGGTGACTTACACAGAGAGCGGGGAACAGAAAGTGATCGAGTGCGGAAAAACGGCAGATGCGCTGCAGTATGAGATACGTGATATGGAACAGGCCGTGTCGGGTGGAGCAGACGAGATGCATCTGGATTATACTTCGGATGTCATGTCGATTATGACTGAGATAAGAAAAGCATGGGGACTGGCTTATCCGGAAGAAAAATGATAATTGCAGATTCAAAGTTGACTTCTCCGCCCTGAAAAGGTAGAATAAATATTTGGCGGGGCAGATGTGCAGGAAAGAGCATACACTGTCACTGTGACACATAACAATAGAATACTTGCAAAACGTGGATTTTATTGTATACAGACCAAACAGACTGGAGGAATGACCATGGCAAGAGTATATAATTTTTCGGCTGGCCCTGCGGTGCTCCCGGAGGAAGTATTGAAAGAGGCTGCTGCCGAGATGCTGGACTATGAAGGGTGTGGCATGTCCGTGATGGAGATGAGCCACCGTTCGAAAGTGTTTGATAAGATTATCAAAGAGGCGGAGGCGGATCTGCGGGAACTGATGAATATTCCCGATAATTATAAGGTACTGTTTCTGCAGGGCGGCGCAAGCCTTATCTTTGCATCGGTGCCCATGAATCTGATGAAGAATAAGAAGGCGGGCTATATCCTGACAGGGCAGTGGGCGAAGAAGGCTTATCAGGAGGCGAAACTCTACGGCGAGGCCATAGAACTGGCTTCCTCTGCGGATCAGACCTTCTCCTACATACCGGACTGTTCCGATCTGGATATCCCGGCGGATCTGGACTATGTCTATATCTGTGAGAATAATACGATCTATGGTACAAAATACCATACGCTGCCGGATACAAAGGGGAAGATCCTTGTGGCGGATGTTTCTTCCTGTTTTCTGTCTGAGCCGGTGGATGTGACAAAGTACGGACTGATCTACGCGGGAGTACAGAAAAACGTAGGGCCTGCGGGCGTGCAGATCGTGATCATCCGTGAGGATCTGATCTCTGATGAGGTATTGCCCGGTACGCCGACGATGATGAAGTTCAAAACCCATGCCGATAACGATTCCCTCTACAATACGCCGCCCTGCTACGGCATCTATATCTGCGGCAAGGTGTTCAAATGGCTGAAGGCCATGGGGGGCCTTTCGGAGATGAAGCGCCGGAATGAGGAGAAGGCGAAAGTGCTCTATGATTTTCTGGATGAGAGCAATCTGTTCAAGGGAACTGTCAGGAAAGAGGATCGTTCTCTGATGAATGTGCCTTTTGTGACGGGGGATGCGGAACTGGATGCATTGTTTGTGGCGGAGGCAAAAAAGGCCGGGTTCGAGAACCTGAAAGGACATCGTACGGTTGGTGGTATGCGGGCTTCCATCTACAATGCCATGCCGAAGGAAGGCGTGGAAGCGCTGGTGGCGTTTATGAGGAAATTTGAGGAAGAGCATAGGTAGCAGCGTGTGAGTGCAGAACTGGAATAAGATTGGAGATGGATATGTACAAATATCATTGCTTAAATCCCATCGCGAAGGTGGGGCTTGACCGGTTTACACCGGACTATACAAAGACAAACGAGATCACGGAGGCAGACGGGATCCTGGTGCGAAGCGCATCCATGCATGAGATGGATCTGCCGGAAAATCTTCTGGCTGTGGCCAGAGCCGGGGCAGGCGTCAACAACATTCCGTTAGAGAAATGCGCAGAGAGAGGGATTGTTGTCTTTAATACGCCCGGGGCCAACGCCAACGGCGTGAAGGAGTTAGTGATCGCCGGGATGCTGCTTGCTTCCCGGGATGTGGTGGGCGGTATCGAGTGGGTGAAGTCCGAGGCGGACAATGCGGATATCGGGAAGGCTGCGGAGAAAGAGAAAAAGAAATTCGCGGGAACCGAGCTGGAAGGCAAGAAGTTAGGTATCATCGGCCTGGGCGCTATCGGTGTGCGGGTGGCCAACGTGGCGAAGCATATGGGGATGGAAGTTTACGGTTACGATCCTTATGTTTCTGTGGATGCGGCATGGAATTTAAGCCGCGATGTACACCATGTGTTAAATGTGGACGATATCTATGAGTATTGTGATATCATTACGATCCATGTGCCGCTGATGGATGCCACAAGGGGCATGGTAGGGGAGGAGGCCGTGGCGAAGATGAAGCGCGGCGTGATCCTCTTAAATTTTGCCAGAGATGTGCTGATGGATGAAAAGGCGGTGTTAAAGGGCATTCGTTCCGGTAAGATACGGAAGTATGTGACGGATTTCCCGAATACCATCACGGCAGGACAGGAGGGATGTATCGTGATCCCTCATCTGGGAGCTTCCACCGAGGAGTCCGAGGATAACTGCGCAAAGATGGCGGTGAAAGAACTGCGGAATTATCTGGAAAACGGCAATATCATCAATTCCGTGAACTTCCCGAACTGCGATATGGGTATGTGCACGAAGGCGGGCCGTATTGCGGTGTTCCATAAGAATATCGCCAATATGATCACGAAATTTACGTCTATTCTGGGCGATGCTGGTATCAACATCTCCGACATGACCAATAAGTCCAGGGGGGAGTTTGCCTACACAATGCTTGACGTGGAGACAAAGCCGGATGAGGAGCTGATCGGGAAACTGCGCGGTGTGAAGGGGGTGTTCCGTGTCAGGGTTGTGAAATAAAGGATAGAAAACGGATAAGAAAAGCACCGGTCAAACGTCGGTGCTTTTTAGCAATGACAGGAGAAAGACAAAAGAAAGAGGGGGAGAAGAACAATGGCGGAAGACGGCAGAAAAAATGCGGTCATTGAGTTTGAAGATTTTTCATTCCAGTATTTCAGTCAGGCGGAGCCTACGCTGCATGGTATTGATCTGAAGATCTATGAGGGGGAGAAGGTACTGATCGTCGGTCCCAGCGGCAGCGGAAAAAGTACTATCGGGCACTGCCTAAATGGGTTGATTCCTTTTTCCTACCATGGAAATGTGGAGGGTTCTCTGAAGATCTGCGGGAAGGAAACGAAGGAGATGAATATTTTCGAGCTGTCCAAGCGGGTGGGGACCGTGCTGCAGGATGCGGACGGACAGTTTATCGGGCTGACCGTGGGGGAGGACATCGCCTTTGCGCTGGAAAACGATCTGGTAAAGCAGGGTGAGATGAAAGAGACCGTGCAGAAAGTGGCTGATATGGTGGATATGGGAACACTGCTTAAGTCCTCGCCCTTTGAGCTCTCCGGCGGCCAGAAACAGCGGGTTGCCTTTGCAGGCGTGCTGGTGGACGATGTGGATATTCTGCTGTTTGACGAGCCTCTGGCCAATCTGGACCCGGCCACGGGAAAGACGGCCATTGATCTGATCGACAGGGTGTGGAAAGAGTATCATAAGACTGTGGTGATCATCGAGCACCGTCTGGAAGATGTACTGTACCGGGATGTGGATCGGATCGTATTGGTAAACGACGGGCGTATCGTGGCGGATATGACGCCGGATCAGATGATGGCGGCGGATATTCTGGGGAAATATGGTATCAGAGAGCCGCTCTATGTGACGGCATTGAAATATGCGGGGGTAAAGGTGGAGGAGGCTCACCGCGCCGGCCGGCTGGTTACCCTGGATATTCCTGCGGTGCAGGATGCGGTGCTTAAGTGGAGCAGCGAGACGCAGGAGAAAGAGAAGAAAGAGGAGCGCTCTGTGATCCTTTCGGCTGAGCATCTGCATTTCCAGTACACGAAGAAACGGAAGATCTTACAGGATATCAACTTTGAGATTCCGGAAGGTGAGATGGTCAGCATCGTGGGCACCAACGGCGCGGGAAAGAGTACGCTCGCCAAGGTGATCTGCGGCTTTGTGACGGAGGATGAGGGAAAACTTCTCTACTGCGGGGAGGATATGAAAGGACAGACCATCAGGGAGCGTTCCAAAATCATCAGTTATGTGATGCAGAACCCGAATCAGATGATCTGCAAACCCATGATCTACGACGAGGTGGCGCTGGGGCTTCGGTTAAACGGCGTGCCCGAGGAGGAGATCACAGAGCGGGTGGAGAGGGCGCTTAAGATCTGCGGTCTTTCCCCCTTTAAGAAATGGCCGATCTCCGCTTTGAGTTTCGGTCAGAAAAAGAGAGTGACCATCGCGTCCATGCTTGTGATGAATCCGAAGATCCTGATTCTGGACGAGCCCACGGCGGGGCAGGATTATCATCATTACACGGAGATCATGGAGTTTTTGAAGAGCCTCAATGAATCCGGCGTGACGATCCTGATGATCACCCACGATATGCATCTGATGCTGGAGTATACGACACATGCCATTGTGATCTGCGACGGGAAAAAGATCGGGGACGCCAGCGCGGTGGAGATTTTGACGAATGAGGAGATCGCGGCCAGGGCAAATCTGAAAGTGACGTCTCTCTACGAGCTGGCAAAACTGGTTGGGATTGAGGATGCCCAGGGCTTTGTGCAGAAGTTTATCGACTACGAAAGGAGGAACATGAGATCATGAAGGCAAAACTGTTCGACTATGTAGACAGAGATAATTTTATTTTTAATCTTTCGGGACTGACGAAGCTGTTCTGCTTTATTTTCATGACCTTTTCGGTGATGTTCTCCTATGATATCAGGTACATTCTGTTTGTCATGGTGGTATCGGCAATTATTTTCAAAGCTTCAGGGCTGCAGTTTAAGCAGATCAAGATCATGCTGATCTATGTGGTCATCTTTCTGTTTATGAATTTTGTGCTGACCTTTCTGTTCAGCCCCACCTACGGGACGGAGATTTACGGGACAAGGCATGAGCTGTTCCGGATCACAAATTTTTATGTGGTGACCAAAGAACAGTTATTGTATCAAATCACGAAGACGACGAAATATGCGTCGGTGGTGCCGCTTGGGATGATCTTTCTTTTGACTACCAATCCCAGCGAGTTCGCGGCTTCCTTAAACCGGGTGGGGATCAGTTATAAGGCGTCCTATGCACTGTCGTTGACGCTGCGGTATTTTCCGGATATGATCAGAAATTATCAGGATATCGCGGTGGCGCAGCAGAGCAGGGGGTTGGATCTGTCCAAAAAGGAGAAGTTCGGCGTGCGGGTGAAAAATACGATGAATATCTGTATTCCGCTGATTTTTTCTACGCTGGACCGCATCGAACTGATCAGCAACGCCATGGATTTGCGGGGGTTCGGGAAGCATAAAAAGAGGACCTGGTATGTGGCGAAGCCGATGAAGAAGGGTGACTGGGGTGCGCTGGTGTTCGGGGCGGCGATTCTGGCGGGATCGCTGTGTATGTCGTTTCTGGTGAATGGATCGAGGTTTTGGAATCCGTTTGTGTGAGTGCCGGACGCCCGGATAGAAATATCCCTTCCGCAACCCGCTCTCGCTTCGGGCTAAACGCAGCGGATGCTAAGCTCGTGAAATACCTCGCTAAGCACCGGCGTTTAGCAGAGTTGCTACAGGGATATTTCTATCCGGGCTGGTTGTGGCTTTAATCCAAAAGAGGATTTAAATTTTCACAGTTTGCTGCGGTGTAGTTTATTAAACGGATTTGTAGAGGATATTTGTATCAGGAAGAGTTTACTGTATAAGTGTCTTGCCTATGTCCAAATTTAAGATATTCAGATATAAAATTTGTGGAGTAGTAATAAATTTTGACGGACTTATGTTTATGGTGGTGCCATGAAATAGGGGTATGGGGGTTTAGTGGGAGGAGGAGTTGTGGATATATATGGGTTCTGGCGGGATGTTCTGGGGCAGGATGCGGAGAGGATTCGTGGGTATTTTCGTGAAGATGCGTATGTAAACTGGCATTGTACTAATGAACATTTCAGTGTACAGGAGTATCTGATTGCAAATTGTGAATATCCTGGGGAATGGGATGGCGAGGTGGAGAGAGTTGAGGAGATAAATGATCTGACAATTACGGTGACTCATGTATATCCGAAGGATCGTTCGCTGTCTTTTCATGTGACATCATTTTTTCAGATTCCTGATGGCAGGATTCAAAGTTTGGATGAATATTGGGCGGATGACGGGACGGCGCCGGATTGGAGGCTGGAGAAAAAGATAGGGACAAAAATCCGGTAGATTGAAAACATTTCCTTCATTTCGAAATTGTGTATTCATTGAAAATAAAGAAATAAATATACATTGCGAGTGGATGGCAAATATTTTATAATCAAATATATGAATCAGGGATTTAATGAGGAGAGAGATTTAAATGCCAATGTCAAAAAAAGAAATGCAAAGGCGATGGGCGGAAAAAGAAGCGCAGATGCAGAATATTATAAAAAATCGAGATTGGAACGCTCTGTTTGTCCTGGATGAGAATGATGATTTTTTATGGACACTGGAACAAATGTTGTGGCCTTTCGTAACAAATAGAGAGGATGGAAATTTTGATATCTCTAACCTGAATCACATGCAAAAAGTACTTTTTTTGGTGCGGGAACTGGAGAATGCTACACAGGCTGATGCGTTGCCCAATTTCTTTGAAGATTTTGAAATTTATGGTCGTGAAGCGGTGCATGCATTGGAGGAAGTGGGCGCATCTCAATGTGCTGCCGCTCTTAATGCGGTAGTTGATACTTTGCCGAACGGTATTTATCCAAAAGGAGATAAAGAATTTTGGGATTCTATTATGTCAGGAAAAAATTCTGATGTATGGGACAAGGCAGATCGTGTTTTAGCGGATTATACAGATGGATGGTTTCCCGATTTGTGCCGTACTTATGCAGAATCACATCGAGATATGGTTCAGGCAGGTTGACAACTTCCGGTTCGCAGAGCTGTTAAGTGAGTGCAAAAGCGGTAGTCATATGCGGGAATATGTATTATACTTTAAATTTTATGCAGCAGGAACACTTTTCCGAAAAGGGAGAAACATTTTTACGGAGAGGGAGTACAATTAGTAAAGGAGAAAAGTATGAAACCAATTTTAGTATTTCAGACAGATTTTACTTACAAAGAGGGAGCGGTGAGTTCCATGTACGGGGTGGTGAAGACCGTGGACAGGGAGTTGGAGATCATGGATGGAACCCATGAGTTGCCGCAGTATGATACCTGGAGTGCGAGTTATCGGTTATACCAGAGTTTGCAGTTCTGGCCGGAGGGGACGATCTATGTTTCCGTGGTGGATCCGGGGGTTGGCACAGCGCGGCGCGCCTGCGTGGCAAAGACCGTGGATGGCTATTATATTGTGACGCCGGATAACGGATCGCTGACGCATGTAAAGCGTTTTATCGGCATTGAGGCGGTGCGGGAGATCGATGAGAGCGTAAACCGCCTGCGGGGAAAGGGAACCGAGGGCGTTGCGATCTTCCACGGGAGGGATCTGTTCGGCTATACGGCGGCGCGCCTTGCCAGCGGCATTATTGATTTTGAGGGCGTGGGGCCTGCGTATCCGGTGGAGGAGATCGTAGAGCATGAGATTCTGGAACCGGTTATTGAGAAGGGAAGAGTGCAGGGCATCTTCGAGATCAATGATCCGAACTTCGGGAATCTCTGGACAAACATTCCGTTAAAGGCATTTGAGGAGGCAGGATTTTCCTATGGGGAGAATGTGCAGGTGATTGTCCGCCATAATGGGGAAGTGAAGTTTGACAGAAAAGTGCTGTTCCATAAGAGCTTTGGATACGCGGAGAAGGGCAATCCCATGATCTATAATAATGAGTTGATGAAGGTTGCGATGGCGGTCAGCCAGGGGAGCTTCTGCGAGCAGTATGAACTGAATTATGGGCCTGAGTGGACGGTGGAGTTTGTGCATTAGAGAGACAGGCAGATATAGAGGAGTTAAAATGGCAAATACATCAGCGGTTTACGCCCGCATTGATACAAACTTGAAAGAGAGTGCAGAGAATATATTGAAACAGCTTGGCATTTCTCCATCCAGTGCGATTCAGATGCTGTACAGTCAGATTGTATTGACAAAGGGAATGCCATTGGATTTTCATCTTCCGGTACGGAAAACTGTGATGATCGGAGGAATGGACCATGCGGAGCTGGATAATGAATTGATGAAAGGAATAGATTTTCTTCGTTGCGGCAGGACTTATTCTGTGGAGGAAGTGGATGCGGAACTGGCCAGGGAGTATGGTATATGAATGATCGGTACAGTGTGGTCTATTCCGCAGAAGCGCTGAGTGATTTAAAAGATATATATATACTTATACTTCGGTTGAATTAAAAGTTCCTGATACGGCGGGAAAGCAGGTAAATCGAATCCGAAAGAATGTATGTGTTCTTGACTTTATGCCTTCACGATATGAGATTGTGGATTGGGAACCGTGGAAGAGTATGAAGATGCATAGAATGCCGGTAGACCATTTTGTAGATTTTTATCTGGTTGATGCCGATATGATGGCTGTCACGATTATCCGTATTGTGTATGGAGGAAGAGATCTAAGAAATATTGCGGAATCGGATATGGAATAAAAGAGCCGAGCAGAGGAGAATTGTTACCTTTGCCCGGCGTTTTAAATGGGCGGATTATTAAAAAAAATCGTTAATTTCTTTTTTACACCACTCTTTTCATTACATTTGGGCGTATATTGTGATCTAAAATATTTACCTATTCTTTCAACATATTTCTTTTTTGCAAAAAGTGTAATATATGTATTGATAAGCCTTATTTTTTAGAATATGATTAAAGAAAAAATGGTAATTTAGAGAAATGGCAGATAAAGGGAAGGACTAGAGACATATGAAAAATTCAATTCTTAAAGGAATTGTTGCGGGAATCCGGATGGTGGCAGTGCCATTGACATTGATTCTCTATGGAAGCAGCACAATAGTATATGCAAAGGATACAAGCATAAATATTTCGGGAAAAATGTATGAATTTAATGAAAAATCGGAATATGAGTATTCGTCCGGAGTACCAACAGAGATTGATGTCAGATCAGATAAACTTGGGGCTTTTTCAATTTCTGGTGATGTTAAACCAATTGCTGATGTCAATGGATTCGAAGCTTATCAGATACAACATGTTGATGTGGTTGAAAGAAATGATGGAGAAGGGATAGTGAAGCTGTTTTATGCGCTGGAGAATACGTTGATAGGAGCAACAGAAACAGATTGGCACATTGTTGATGATAAGACTGATAAAGTTAATGGAGAGAAACTTGAGGAAAAGATACTCAGCGGATCGATAATATTACAAACTTCTCTTGATGGAGAAACGTGGATTACTGATGTGGTAAAAACGAACATTGCCAGGAATAAATCTGAGTTCGAGTCGAATTTTTACGATACAAACGGAATACAGCAGGTTAATGGATGTTACTATAGAGTTATCGTTGTTTATAGAGTAGAAAAAAGAGTGGCAGACACTAAAATAGGGCCTATATTAAAAAAACAATATGAGAACAAAAAATGTGCAGAAATATATGAATTTTATTTGATTGATAGCATGGAGGGTGGTGATGATGTAACTTTGCCGACTGATACGCCAAGAAAGGAGCTTGGCAAGCGGATTAACACAGGAAAAGATAACGGTTTTTCCGGAAATGAATCTATCACAGATGAGGATCCTCATTTTGGATGGGATATAGGAACATTCTATTTGAACGGTTATACAAGAGAGCAATTTGTTTCAGGTAGTGAAGAACCGATATTTTTGAAAACTATAGGAGATAGAGTTACACTCTGGTTTAATCTGAAAGAAGATATCGAATGCCTTAATGGAAAAGAAAAGTTGTCCATAAATGAGGATAAAAATGGCTATGATCAATATTTTGGAGTAGAAAAAACCAATTTTAAACATGGAACACTTATTATTCAGTTTACTGATTTTGAAGGGAGAGTACATGAGCCTGTAATTTATACGGATTATCTTGCTGCAAGTGCGAGAGTGGGTGCAGATACAAAAGTTGAACTGTTTGAGGAAGGGGACTATGAAGTTGCGCTTAATTATGAAATAAAAAATAGTTCGGGGCTTAATTCATACACAGATTATAGAATCTTTTTTAAATTTAAAATCAGGAATGGGAATTGCATGGTATATCCGTTTGACGTTAATACAGGAGCAGAATTGTCTGACAATGCATTGACAGAAAATGGATTCAAACTTGATCTGGCCAGATCAAGATATTTGACGATTGATATTGTAAGAAACGCAGTAAAGCAGAAAAATGGCAGGTATTTTTTAGACACAAGGGTAAACACAGCGACACAGGAAGGAAAATTATATACAGAGGAAGGCATATATACATTTACTGTAAAAAATCCATCAACCGAAGATTCGACAACGAAAACAATATATGTTGGTAGTAGTCCGATTTATAGGGCATTAGCAGATGGACAAACGATTGAAAATGTTAATGAGTTGTTGGATCAGGGCGGGCAGCTTCGGGATGATGGTTCAATTTATATTCCTGTATCAGAGGAATCGGAAGAACTGGTCGGAGCAGAAACAGAAGAGATAATTATGGATGAAGATGAATCAGAGAAGAAGGAGGCAGTCGAAATATCAACAGAAGTCGTAGATAAAGTATCAAATAATACAGAGACTGATGCCAAAGTGATAGATAAGAATGTTTTGGTGGAACAGGATAAGCCTGTAATTTCTAATATGGTTATTTTTAGTGTCATAGGAATTGGTATAACCATCATAATACTTGTACTTGTCAGCAGGAGAAATAAGAGTAAAAGAAAGAATGGAAATAATATAGACATAGGTGAGAGTAGCATTCAGAAGGGAGAATGAACAATGAAAAGAATTATATCGTTGATACTTGCGTGTGCTCTGATTCTTTCAGGATGTGCTCAGGCGCAGGGAACATCGGTGGTTACATACGAAACAGAACAAGTAGAAGTTCAAAATGAAAGTTTAAATAATTCTGATGAAGTAAATAAGGAGGTAAAAGAAACTGATCAGTTAAATGAAGAAATACCGACCGCCGAAGAGGAGGATGCGGATCCATCTCCTTATGAATATGTGGTAGATTTTGAGTCTTTAGACGATGCAGATCTTATGCGTTATGTTGAAGACAATATATATGCGGAACTGGTTGAGAAATTGGACTCTGATGAGTATTTTGTAGAAAATGTAAGTACAGCTTATGTCTCTCAGGAGTACATAGATGAGTTGACATTTAATTCTCAGTCAAATATATATTTCGGATTTACACTTGCAGAACTGGATGAAATGTTTCAGGGAACAAGATATGTGTTTACCCTTGGAGAAGAAGGGGATACAATAGTAACTGCGTTTGAGGAATATGATGACACATATGAAAAAGTAATAAAAAATGTTGCAATGGGCAGCGGTGTGATTTTGGTATGCGTTACAGTTTCAGTGGTAACAGGTGGAGTGGGAGCTCCTGCTGTGAGTATGATTTTTGCAGCTTCTGCAAGAACGGGAACAATATATGCATTATCCTCAGGTGCTTTGAGTGCTGTTGCGGCGGGTGTTGTAACAGGAATACAGACAAAAGATATGGAGCAGGCGAAGGAAGCTGCTTTACTTGCTGGAAGCGAAAGCTTTAAATGGGGGGCGATATCAGGTGTTATCTCTGGAGGTGCTTCAGAGGCTATAGTACTGAAAGGTGCAACAATGAAGGGCCTTACCATGAATGAGGCTGCTGTTATACAGAAAGCATCAAAATATCCGGTGGAAGTGATAAAGCAATTTCATAATATAGAGGAATATGAAGTGTTCAAAACGGCTAATCTTAAACCGTATATGATAAATGGAAAAACGGCATTAGTCAGAGCTGATATTGATCTTAAACAGTTGGATGAATTGGAGCGCACCAATCTTCGGCGAATGGAGCTTGGTTTAGCACCTTTGGATGCAAATGGTGCTTCATATGAGTTGCATCACATAGGGCAGGAAGCGGATGCAACATTAGCTATTCTAACACAGGCAGAGCACGATAATGCGGTTTTGCACGGATATAAAATAATATCTGAGATAGATAGAAAAGCTTTTGCTGCTCAAAGAAGGAAATTTTGGAAAACAATGGCTATTGTGCTTGAAACAGGAGGGGTATAGTAATGACAGAATTTGTTAGAATTTTAAAAAATTTTGATGATTATTTTGCGACAGAGGGGACAGATGCGAAATCTGTGGAAGATGCTGAGCAAGCACTGTCGTTAAAATTTGCAAAGGAGTACGTACAATATCTGAAAGAATGCGGGGTGGCTTCAGCAGATGGACATGAGTTTACCGGTTTGATAAAATCGAAACGTCTTAATGTAGTAGATGTGACAGAAACTGCAAGAAAGAAAAATGTTAATATTCCATTGGATTTATATGTAGTAGAAGAGCTTCAGATTGATGGCATTATTATATGGCAATCAGAGGATGGAAAAGTATTTCAGACAGTATGTAACGGAAAACCGGAGATGATCAATTCATCTCTTGCAGATTATATCGCTCAGGAAGTATAATCAATGATTAAGATGAAAGAGTATGATTTTAATTGTTATGCAGAGATAGAGATGCCAATATATCGAAGTAAAATCAAATGTTACGTTACTTGATTATGCTAAAAGGTCAGATTATTGTTGGAAAAAGGGAGACGTCATTATGATTATTTATCATGCCAGCAAGGAGATAGTCGAATTTCCGGAAGTGCGTAAAACAAAATACACAAAAGATTTTTCCTGGGGATTTTATTGTACAGGTAATTTTGAGCAGGCAGTACGCTGGGCTAACAGGGGAAATGGCGAGCCGGTTATCAATTATTACTCTTATGAACGAAATGAGAAACTGTCTGTTTTAAAGTTCGACCATATGACAGATGAATGGCTGGACTTTATAGCAAAATGCAGAAGTGGAGAAACACATCCGTATGATATCGTGGAAGGGCCGATGGCAAACGATACAGTATGGAATTATGTAAATGATTTTATAACAGGCAGGATAAACAGAAAACAGTTTTGGGCATTGGCGGAATTTAAATATCCAACGCACCAGATCAGTTTTCATACGTTGACAGCATTAAATTGTCTTACTTTTGACAGGAGTGAAATTGTTTATGACAAAAAAGGAAAGAAATGACTATTTTTATGTGTGTTCGTTGATTGAATATGTGGCGAGAGAGACGAAAAACAGACGTGGTGCCGTCACTGAAAAAATAGGGCGGGAAGGTATCGAAAAACTGTTGTATGACGCGGAGGTAAATCATTGTCTTTCCTTTGAGCAGGTAAGTGATGAGGTGATAGAGCATTACGGGATCACAGCAGGGGATTTTGACACGATCACAGACTGCAAATATGCGGTTCCGAGTTTTATGGACATAGGAAAACTGTACAGTATTATGATTGAAGATTGTGCGGAAAAGGGAAAAGAAGTGGATGAGCTGATGAAAATTTTTTCCTCTTTTATCAGTGATAAGATATCCGATTTTCAGACGGATGTTTATTATCAGAACCCGAGTTATCTGGAATGTTCATACAGGGAAGGCTATTTGCTGGATTAAATCATTGCGTCTGTAGGATTAAATCATTGCGTCCCACTTGACAAACTACCCGATATTTTGTACTCTTTTTGTGCTGGCATATTCCGAAGGGGAATAATGCCGGAGTCAGGGAAAGCGGATAAATTTTGCAAATCCCTGCATAAAAACCGCTGCGGCGGCATTCCGCAGACGAAGGAGGAGATGTAAGATGCAAAAGAAAATGTTTGAGTTTAAGACAAAGACCATTGTGGCGACAGGTCTTGGGGCAGCGTTATTTACCCTGCTGTTCATGTATGTGAAAGTTCCCACAGGTATTCCTGAGACGGAGATCCAGACCGCGTACGGTATCGGCGCGTTCTTCGGCGCACTGTTTGGACCGATTGCGGGGGGACTCATCGCTTTTATTGGCCATGCACTGTCTGATTCTGTACAGTACGGTTCCGCATGGTGGAGCTGGGTAGTTGCCAGCGGCGTTGCATGTTTCGGTGCAGGTCTTGTATATCCGAAGCTGAAAGTGGAAGAAGGTATATTTGGCGTCAGGGATATTCTGCTGTTTAATGGATATCAGATCGTCGCTAACGCGATCGCGTGGATCCTTGTTGCGCCTATACTGGATATCGTGATCTATGCGGAGCCTGTGAATCTGGTATTTACACAGGGTATTACGGCAACGCTTCTGAATGCGATTTCTGCGGGGGTGATCGGTACGCTGTTACTGTTCGCTTACAGCAAGACGAGAGCGAAGAAAGGTTCTCTGACGAAGGAATAAGCAGAAAAAGGAATTCCTGACGAAGGACGGACAGGAAAAATAGAAACAGGACGGATGGCGCAGGCTTAGTCTGTGCCTTCTGCCTGATGGAGTATTTATGAAAATAACCTATTTGGGACACAGTGGCTTTCTGGTGGAGACGAAGGAGCATTATCTGCTCTTTGATTATTACACCGGAAAGCTGCCTGCGTTTTTGCCGGAAAAAAAGCTGACCGTGTTTGTCAGCCATAGTCATCAGGATCACTACAACAAAGAGATTTTTGCGCTGCAGTGCGGCGCGGACGAGGGAAACGGACAGGAAAAGCATGCCATGCAGATTGTGACAGAGAAGATGCAGGAAGATCATGCTGTGCAGGAAGTGCCAGAAAAGAAGCTGTCTGAGAGACGGCGTATTGTCTATGTGCTGTCAAAGGATATCCGCAGAAAGCAGGCGGAGGAACTGGTCAGGAAAGAAAATACCCTGCTGTCTGTGAAGGCGCATGAGAAGTATACTTTGTATGAAGGGCAGATGACGGTGGAGACGCTGCGGTCCACGGATCTGGGTGTGGCTTATATAGTGACGGTCACGGAGGACGGTGGGAAGTCTTACCGCTTTTATCATGCGGGGGACCTGAACCTCTGGAAGTGGGAGGGAGAGTCGAAGGCCTACAATAACAATATGGAGGCAAACTACAGGCGGGAGATGGAGCGGCTTAAGGGACAGTATTTTGATGCGGCTTTCGTACCTCTTGATCCGCGGCTTGAAGGAACTGCTTTCGGCGGACTGGATCTGTTTTTAGAGACGGCAAAGGCAGAGATTGCCTTTCCGATGCACTTCTGGAAAAAGTTTGGAATTATCCGGGAGTATTTGAGGGCCAGGCCACAGGTGAAGAATCTTGTGGAGTTGAAGGAGGAGGGCAGGACCTACGAATTTTAAACAACTGCCAAACCGCAATGTCGTTTAGTCAGCACCCTGGTTCAGCCTTCTGCTACAATTTTAAACGGATAGCGGTGTCATGTTATAAAGCCGGAAAGGAATAATAGAATAAAAAAATAAAGTCATACAGGCACTTTCCCCCTCATAGACTGTTACAAGATAATGGAATGTTGTATCAGTGGATGGAGGGGAATTTTTATGGAACATTTGAATACCGCAGGCGTGGCAGGGGGAGCTGCCGGCGAAGAGAAAGAATTTAATTTATATCGGGATATTAAATTTCGGACGGACGGGGAGATCTATCTGGGGGTGGTGGGGCCTGTCAGGACGGGAAAATCCACATTTATCAAACGGTTTATGGATCTTTTAGTGATTCCATATATGGAGAATGAGCATGAAAGGCTGCGGGCGCAGGACGAGATGCCCCAGAGCGGCACGGGACGGACGATCACCACGACAGAACCCAAATTTATCCCCAAGGAGGCGGCGGACATCCGTCTGCAGGACGGTATCCATATGAAGGTGCGTCTCGTGGACTGCGTCGGCTTTATGATCCCCGGGGCGGCGGGAGCGCTGGAGGAAGATGTGGAGCGGATGGTAAAGACGCCCTGGTTTGAGGAGGAGATTCCCTTTACCCAGGCGGCGGAGATCGGCACTGAGAAGGTGATCAAAGATCATTCCACCATCGGGATCGCAGTATTTTCCGATGGAAGTTTCGGGGAGTTTGCAAGGAACGATTACAGAGAGGCGGAAGAGAGAACCGTCCAGGAACTGCGGCAGATGGGCAAGCCTTTCCTGATCATTTTAAATTCCGCGAAGCCCTACAGCGAGGAGACAAGGCAGACGGCGGCGGAGTTGGAGGAGAAATATCATGTGGCGGTGCTGCCTGTGAACTGTGAGCAGATGAAGCAGACCGATGTGCAGAATATTTTACAGGAGGCGCTCTATGAGTTCCCGGTATCCCAGGTGGAGTTTTATATGCCGAAGTGGGTGGAGATGCTGCCTGCTGACCATGAGATGAAACAGGCGTTGATCGAGACGGTGCGGGAACTGATGAAATCTGTGAGCACGATGCATCAGTTTATGAAGCAGGGGCTGACGATGGACTGTCCCTATATCAATGAGGCAAAACTGGAACAGATCTCACTTTCGGACGGTACGATCCGTATTGTGCTGGAGGTGGAGGAGCATTATTATTATGAGCTGCTCAGCCAGATGATGGGACAGAACGTGGAGAACGAGTACCAGCTGATGCAGATCTTACGGGAATTTGCGGCAATGAAGCAGGAGTATGTGAAGGTGGAGGAGGCTCTGGATCAGGTCAGAAGGAAGGGGTATGGCGTGGTTGCCCCGGAGAAGGGAGAAATTTCTCTGGAAGAGCCGGAGATCATACGCCACGGCAATAAATACGGCGTGAAGATCAAGGCGGAGAGTCCTTCCATTCATATGATCCGGGCCAATATCGAGACGGAGATCGCTCCCATCGTGGGGACGGAAGAGCAGGCGAAGGACTTGATTGAATATATAAAAGACGCCGACCAGGGAGATGAGGGGATCTGGGAGACCAATATTTTTGGCAAGACCGTAGAACAGCTCGTTCAGGACGGTATTCACGGAAAGATCGGCATGATGGGAGACGAGTGTCAGCTGAAACTGCAGGAGACGATGCAGAAGATCGTGAACGAGAGCAATGGAAAGATGATCTGCATAATTATCTGACCTGACGAAAATAAAAAATTGTCAAGATATCAGCAAAAGAAAATTGAAAATTTACCGGAATCACAGAAAGAAAAAGTGTAAATTTTGCAGGAACTTTGTAACATATGCCGATTGTGGACATAATATACCCATGCTATACTAAGAAACGTAGCAATTATAAAATTTTTATAAACTTAAGGAAACAGCTTTTCGATATAATCCGGGTGATAGGGAACCGGAGTTTCTACCAGATACCGTAAATATCTGACTATCGGAAGAAAAGATACAAAAGTAAAAAGATATTACTTTTCACCGATATACTTCGAAAAAGCTTTTTCCCGCACCCGGTATAATTTCAACAGGGATTATACCGGCGCCGAGCGAAGCGAGTGTGCATCGCGAAGCGCATCATGTCTGAAAGACATGGGAGAGTTAAAGGAGGAGAAGAAGAGAGTATGGAAAATTTCTTCAAAGTGAAAGAAAAAGGTTCCACTGTCAGAACCGAGGTACTTGCGGGACTGACGACATTTATGGCGATGGCATATATCCTGATGGTAAATGCCGGCATGTTTTCTGATCTGGAGGGCGTGTCCTACAATGCGATTTATATCGCCACGGCGATCTCCGCTGTGATCGGCACGATCCTGATCGGCGTACTTGCCAATCTGCCGCTTGCACAGGCTTCCGGTATGGGCCTGAATGCGTTCTTTGTATATACCGTATGTTTCGGCTTCGGTCTGAGCTATGCCAACGCGCTGCTTTTGGTGCTGGTGGATGGTATCATCTTTATCATTCTGACAGTGACAGGCCTCAGGGAGAAGATCTTTGAAGCGATCCCGGATCATGTGCGGGTGGCGATCCCGGCAGGTATCGGTCTGTTTATCGCCTTCATCGGTCTGCAGAATGCAGGTATTGTTGTAAATAATCAGTCCACCTGCGTCAGCCTGGTTTCCCTGAATGTATTTTCGGGAACAGCTACCTGGGCTTCCGTGATGCCGATCCTTGTGACGCTGGGCAGCGTCATCGCCATTGCGGTGATGTCGAAGAAGGGTGTGAAGGGTTCCGTGCTTTTAGGTATCGTGGGCGGCGCGGTTGCTTACTATGTTCTGGGTATCACGGTTTCCGGTTTTTATGACGGTTTTGCGGCATCTTTAAGCTTTAATCCGTTTACGGCTTTTGCGGATTTCGGTTCCCAGGCTTTCGGGAAGGTATTTACGGCAGGTTTTGATTTCTCGGATTATCTAGCGGCGGGACATACTACGACGGAGCTTGCTGTTCTGATTATAACTACATCCCTTGCATTCTGCCTGGTGGATATGTTTGATACGTTGGGGACGCTGTACGGGGCCTGCGCCAGAGGCGATCTCCTGACAAAGGACGGCAAGGTGCCCAACATGGACAAGGCTATGCTGGCGGACGCTATCGCAACCACCTGCGGCGCGGTGTGCGGTACTTCCACCGTTACGACCTTTGTGGAATCTTCCGCGGGCGTGGCGGAAGGCGGCAGAACAGGCCTTTCTTCCATCGTGACAGGAGCGTTATTCTTTATCGCGATGTTCTTAAGCCCTGTTGCGGCGTTGATTCCGGGCTGTGCAACGGCGGCGGCACTGATCTATGTGGGCGTTTTGATGATGAACTGTGTCAGAAATATCGACTGGCTGAATGCGGATACGGCGGTTCCGGCATTTCTGACCGTAGCCATGATGCCGATGACTTACAATATTTCCTATGGTATCGCGTTTGGCGTGCTGGCGCATATCTTTATCTGCCTGTTTACCGGCAAGGCAAAGGAGATCAAGGCAGGGACCTGGGTGATCGGTATTCTGTTTGCGATCATGTTCTTTGTGACGCACTGAGGTGAGCGGGACGGCAGGAAACAATATGTTTTGAGTCAGTAAAATAAAGAGGAAATGGGGCTCTTTGCAGTGGATGTGAGGAGCTCCTTTTATTTTTGAGGGCAAAATGCCAGGCAAGCCTGGCATTAGCCAAGGTAGCCATGCTCCAAGCCAATCTTTGGTTGGCTTGGATATCCATTGGCGACTGCCGCGAGGGTGAAATTGCTTCGGGTTTTAGGAGTGTTCTTGAGAATTTCTTGAGATATACATGATAAAATAGACACAGTACACACAGAGGGGGTGTCGAAACTGAGAGAAAGAATACTGATTGTGGATGACGAGCGGGGCATTGTTGATATGATGAAAGCTTACTTTTCTCCGCAATACGAAGTTTTGACCGCTTACAGCGGCGAAGAAGCACTGAAAAAAGCGGAAAAACAGCCGGATTTAATCCTGCTGGACATCAATATGCCTGGAATAAATGGCCTGACCGTCTGCCAGACCATACGGGAACATGTCGCCTGCCCGATTCTGTTCCTGACGGCCCGCATAGAATCCGCCGACAAGATCACCGGCTTTCAGGCCGGGGCAGACGATTACATTGTAAAGCCCTTTGATCTGGACGAGCTGGCGGCAAGAATTGCCGCCCATCTGCGAAGGGAGAAAAGATGGCATAGTCAGTCCACAGTACGCTTCTTTGGAGAACTTGCGGTTGATTATTCTGCCCGGACTGTGACGATTGATCATGAGGCGATTACACTGTCCAGGCGGGAATTTGACATACTGGAACTGCTTTCTTTGCATGCAGGACAGGTATTTGACCGGGAACGGATCTACGAAACGGTGTGGGGGATTGACGGGGACGGAAACAGCGATACCGTCATGGAGCATGTCCGGAAAATCCGGGCAAAGTTTGCGGCGCATACGCTCCATAGCTACATTGAAACAGTTTGGGGGTGCGGGTATAAATGGAATGGCTGAAAAATATGAGTTTGAAAAAGTCACTTTTTCTTCTGTCTGTGGGATGTGTTCTTGTTTCACTTATCCTTATCTTTCTGGTATTTTCGGTCTGCGGCGCAATCAGGGAAAACTATCCCACCTGCGGCATTTCCTTTTCGTTCGGCGGCGCGGAGACAAGATTGGAACCGGTTACCGAAGAACAGCAGCGCGTTTTATCTCTGCTGTCCGGAATTGAGATTTTTTCCTGCGCAGTGTTTCCGTTGACAGGCCTGGGAATCGCTGGCGGCCTGTTTTACCGCATCAAGTTAAAAAGGCCGATTGAGCTATTGCGGGACGGCACAGAGCATATCCGGGCAAATGATCTCAATTTCTCCATTCCGGCAGTATCGACGGACGAGCTCGGCCAGATCTGTGCGGCTTTTGAAACCATGCGGCTGGAGCTTTTAAAAACAAATAAAGAGTTATGGCATCAGGCCGAGGAACGCAAACGGTTGAATGCCGCATTTGCCCATGATCTGCGAAATCCCATTACGGTCTTAAAGGGCAGCTTGAAATTGCTGCGGAAAGGTACGCCGGATGAACAGATCATTGACCGTCTTCAAAGCTATACTTTGAGAATAGAACAGTATGTGGAGGCTATGAGCAGTATCCAGCGCATCGAGCAGATGCCGGTGCGGATCAGTGAGGTGACTGCCCTTACTTTGCGGACAGAATTGGAGGAGACCGCCAGATTATTTGCTCCTGCTCTGGATATTGCGCTCTCTGTGCCGGATATGGGAACGCTCCGAATGGACCACGGGATATTCCTAAATGTGGCGGAAAATCTAATCGGAAATGCAGCGCGCTTTGCCGGAAAAAAATTAGAGATTGCTCTTTCCCTGGCAGAAAACACCTTATTCCTTTCGGTGATGGACGATGGCCCCGGGTTTCCCGCCGGATTGCTGGAAAGCGGGCCAAAACCTTTTGGAAAGCTGGAAGAAAACGCCGAACATTTTGGTATGGGATTGTACAGCAGCAGTCTCCTGTGCCTGAAGCATGGAGGAAGCCTACGGTTTAAGAACAGCCAGACGGGTGCGATCGCCACCGCGTCCATTCAGGTAAATCTCAAATTTTGAGCGTTTTTTGAGATTTGTGTTGTAAACTCTCCCTATCAACGATAAGGAGGGTTTTACTATGAGAATGGAAGCTAAAGAGTTATCCAAAATTTATGGCAGCGGTGAGAACCAGATCGTCGCTTTGGATAAGGCCAATATGGAAATGGATGGGAATGATTTTATTTCCATCATGGGGCCGTCGGGAAGCGGTAAAAGTACACTTCTTCATCTTTTGTCAGGGCTTGACAGGCCGACTTCCGGCGCCCTGACTTATGACGGCAGGGACATATACAGCTTAAGCGATAAGGAGCTGTCCGGTTTTCGCCGTCGGCGTATCGGTTTCATTTTCCAGCAGTTTCATCTTCTGCCTGTCCTGACGGCAAAAGAGAACATCATCATGCCCCTGCTTTTAGATAAAAGACAGCCGGATGAAGCGTATTTGGAGCAGCTGACACAGATGCTTGGCATCCATGACCGCCTGACTCATTTGCCCCATGAGCTTTCCGGTGGACAGCAGCAGCGTGTCGCGATTGCGCGTGCGCTGGCTGCACGGCCTGACATTATCTTTGCGGACGAGCCCACCGGAAACCTGGACAGCAAAAGCGGCGGCGAGGTGATGGTGCTGCTGCAAAATATCTGGAAAAAGATGGGGACGAAACTGGTTGTCATCACCCATGACAGCCGGGTGGCGCAGATGGCCGACAGACAGTTTGTGATCGTGGACGGCGTTCTTTCGGAGGTGACAGCAAGATGAAATCTTACCATGCGTTGGCACTCAAAGAGATCAGGGCGCAAAAAATGACCTTTACCCTGATTCTGATCGCCATTATTCTTTCCACAATGATGACGACGGTGATCGGGCAGTCTGTCGGGGTGCTGTCCGCCATGCGAGGGCAGCAGGCCATTGCTCTGGGGGGTGATCGCTATGCCACATTTTTGCAGATGAAGGAAGAGCAGGTTATGACGCTGCAAAAGGATTCCCGATTGTCCTTTGTCGGGGAATATGTCACTTTGGGGACTTTGGAACTCAATTCATCCCTTTCACTGAGGTTAAATGAATATCAGGAAGATGTTACTGCGATATATCCCACGATCGCCAGAGTAAAGGAAGGGCGGTTGCCGGAAGCACCTATGGAAATTGCGCTGCCGGAGGATGTGCTGCAATACCTCGGACTTGCGGGCGATCCTGGCGAACCTGTTTCACTTTCGCTGTCAAAGGCTCTCCGCCACGGAATCGAGAGTTCTTCTTATGATTTTACGGCGGATTTTACGCTGGCAGGCATTTTGGAGAGCAATTATCTGAATTACAGCTCTGGCGGTGTCACCGGCGTGGTGGGCAGGGGAACGGCAGCATCCCTGCTGCCGGAGAACTATCTCTATTACAATGTGGATATTCGGACAGCCGCTGGCAGTACATTTCAAGAGACTGTGAATGATTTGATTGCTGCGTTTGACATCCATGAGTTGGATACGATATATAATACGCCCTATCTGGACGCTCTAGGTATCCGCTGCGATGATGGTGGAGCTGACGTATCCGACCAGGGATTTTCTTTTATGCTGGCGGCAGGAATTATGGTCGGACTTCTGCTTCTTTTTGCGGCAGGGTTGGTGATCTATAATATTCTGAAAATCGCAGTATCCATACGGATCGGGCAGTATGGTATTTTGCGCGCCATCGGCGGAGAGAAAAGGCAGCTGTATTTTCTCGTGACTGCCCAGGTACTTATACTCTGTGTGATTGGTATTCCTGTTGGGCTCCTGTCCGGAACTCTGTCAGCAAAAGGCATCCTGACCGCTGCAACCGGCCTGGTTTCTCCGGAAATCTTTATGGTGCAAAGCAGAGAGGAACTCAATCTTTTGATTGCGGAAAACAGTTCAAACAGAGGTGTTTTCCTGTTGACAGGCGCACTCATTACATTGGTTTTTGCGTTTCTCGCTGCTGTCCCAGCAGCCCGATATGCCGCAAAGGTATCTCCAACTGTGGCTATGACGGGGCGGGGCAGCAAGGTCAGACGCAGGAAGCGGAAAACGAAAAAAATCCGGAATTTTGAAGCGTTTTATGCCAGACTTAATCTAAAGCGCAATCGTGGACGCACGGCAATTACAATGTTGTCCCTTGTTATGAGCATTACTGTTTTTATTGCGCTGCAAAGTTTCAGCTCTTTGTTAGATGCTTCCACCATGATACCGGATCATCTCGGAGATTATTCGGTTGTCAATGAACACAGCGGCATTCCTTCCGGTGAACTTGCCGCACTGGAAGCGGATGAAAATGTGTCCGCTGTGGCGGCAGAACAGTTTTCACTCTACGAATTGGATGAACAGTACCATCCCATCGGCATGGAAACCGGTATTACGCTGGGTATCGGCGAGTGCCTGCAGGTCGTTGGCTTAAATGACTGCTGGATGGAGGATGTATTCGCGAAACGTCTGACGCCGGAACAGATGGAGCAGTTGAAAGCAGGAGAGGGCTGTGTGATACGCAATCCGATTCTCATGCAGATTGGAGAGGAACAGATCGGCACCACGCAGATTGAGGAAGGCACACACATTACCGTTGCGGGAAAGGATTTGCCGGTGCTGTTGTCGCTTAGTGGATATGACACCTATTTTAGCGTAGGCAACAGCGGATTTACGAACGGCGTCCAGGTCCTGGTCAGCGATCGCTTGTATCCGCAGATTACCGGAACAGACAGCTATGCGGAACTGCGGCCCATCCTGTCGACAGGCGCTGACCGGAGTACATTTGACAAAGTATTGGAGCGGTTATGTCAGCGGATTCCGGGCAGTACGGTTATATCTTACGAGCAGGCCGACCGTCAGAAGGCGGAGAGCTTCGAACAGATCAGGCTGTTAGCATGGGGACTGATTTTGTTTATCACACTGATTGGTCTGCTGAATATCATCAACACTGTCTATACCAACATCCACACCCGCATTGCGGAAATTGGTATGCAGCGGGCCATTGGTATGAGCGCGGGAAGTCTGTTCAAAGTATTCTTGTGGGAAGGAGCCTATTATGGCCTGTTCTCTGCGGGAATCGGAAGCGCGGCCGGATATATTTGCGTGATTTTGGTGGAGGCTGCCAGGACAGATGCCATTCAGCTGGCGGCTGTTCCCATTCTTCCAATCGCAGAGGCAACCGTGCTTGCGATCGGAGCCTGCCTGTTTGCAACGTGCATTCCGTTAAGAAGAATCAGTAAGATGAGTATCGTGGATTCTATCGAAACAGTTGAGTAAAAGAATGGATCTGCCTGTCGGCAGAAAGGAAAAAGACGCTGTCAGGCAGGTCTGTTGCCGGATGTCAGGAAAGTGTGCGAAAAATCAGGACATTTTACTTGACCGCTGTTTTAATATGTATTATACTGTACTTGTTAATACAATACAGTTGGAGACAGAAAGGCGGTGCAGGTTTGGAGATCGTTGTAAGCAATAAAACAAGCCGTCCTCTGTATGAGCAGATCACATCACAGATCAAAATGCAGATCATGAGCGGAGAGCTGAAAGCCGGGGAAGCGCTTCCCTCGATCCGCTCTCTGGCGAAATCGCTGCAGATCAGTGTGCTGACTGTACAGAAGGCGTATGATGTTCTCCAGGAACAGGGGTTTATTGAGACAACAGCCGGAAAAGGGTGTTTTGTTTCGGCTCAGAATCCTGATTTTTATCTGGAGGAACAGCAGAAAAAGATTGAGGAGCACTTGGCGGAAGCGATCGAGATAGCCCGCACAAGCGGGATAACGCTTGATAAGCTGTCAGGCCTACTGACACTGCTGTATGAGGAGGAACCATCATGAAAAATGCTTTGTCCGTTTCGGGACTTACCAAAACATATCCGGATTTTACATTGGATCACGTGTCGTTTGACGTGCCCTGCGGCTCCGTGGTCGGGCTGATCGGCGAAAACGGCGCAGGAAAGAGTACAACAGTCAATGCGGTTTTGGGACTAATCGGGAAAGAATCCGGTCATGTCGCCATCCTGGGGAGAGAAGGGCTGGATGATCCTGTAAAAGAACAGATCGGCGCAGTGTTTGACGGCAGCAATTACCCGGAAATTCTTTCTCCGGCAAAGATAGGCCGGATCATGAAACATATGTACCATTCCTGGGATGAGCAGATATGGTTACGCTTTTTAAAGCAGTTTTCCCTGCCCGCTGACAAGCCGATCAGACAGTTTTCCAGGGGCATGAAAATGAAGCTGGCTATCTCCGCAGCCCTTTCTCACCATCCCAGGTTACTGATTCTGGATGAAGCCACAAGCGGGCTCGATCCGGTGGTCAGGGACGATATTCTGGATATGTTGTTGGATTTTGTGCAGGATGAGGAGCACTCCATTCTGGTATCTTCCCATATTACCAGCGATCTGGAGAAAATTGCCGATTATATCGTGTTTCTTCATGGGGGAAGGGTGGTCTTTTCGAAGAGGAAAGACGAACTGACAGAACAGTACGGGATCCTCAAGTGCGGCACCGCCCAGTTTGAGGCGCTTGATAAGTCTGATATCATTGTGTACCGCAAAATGGACTATGCGTGGCAGGTTCTGGTTTCGGACAGGGAAAGAATACAGAAAAAGTATCCGAAGGCAATGGTAGTTCCGACGACGATCGATGAGATCATGCTGCTCTATGTAAAGGGGGAAAAGGGATGAAAGGTGTTTTGTTGAAAGATTTGTATATTGCAAAGAACAATATTGTTGTGACGGTGGTCAGCCTGATCGTTCTGGGTTTTGGGCTTTCCTTTCTGCTGGAGACAAGCGCGCTTCTGGTTCTCGCGCCGGCTGTCTCCACGACGGCAGTTTTTATCAGCATCACAAGCGATGCGGCTTCCGGCTGGAATAAGAATGTGATTACCATGCCTCTTTCGAGAGGAAGGATCATCGGTGAGAAGTATGCTTTTTATAGTATACTTGCCGTATTCGGGGTGCTTGCTGCACTGATTCCCTGTGGGATTCTCGAAATGATCGGTGCGGATATCACAGTATCCTCTCTGTGTCTGTACGGCGCTATCGGTATGAGCGCAGCCTTATTTGCGGGCGGAATCAGTCTGCCCTGCGCCTATCTGTTTGATCCGGAAAAATCTCAGATCGTGTTTATGATGTCCTTTCTGGCATCCACGGGGATGATCGTGGCGCTTGTCCTCTTTATCAATCTGTTTCTTTCTGTGAAGGATCATATACTTTTAACGTTTGTGATTGTACTTGGTGCGGCAGCTCTTTGCTTTTTTGTGTCTTATCAGATTGCGGTGAAAGTTTATCAGAGGCGGGATATCGTTTGAACAGAAAAGCAGTATGGTTTTTGATGGCAGGGCGGAACAGGAATCACCGTGAAGGGTTTTTGTGTTCCCTGAAGTGAATTGTTAGTAAAGTGGGTTTTGCCAAAAACAAGTGGAAGAAAAGCTGGTGTGCAGGTGGTTCTTATAAAATGAATATGGTAAAATTTTATAAGAAACGAGGTAAGGCTATATGGAAAAGAAAATTTATATCACAGAGGAAGAACGGACAAAGTGTCAAAAGGTGGCAGATGCGTTTGCAGAGCTGTATGAGATGGAGAATATCGTAGTGCTTGATGTAGGCAGGTATGGCTTTGTAATGCTAAAATATTATAATCTGCCACATGGTTTTGAAGATGCCATAACTTTTACAGACAGTGTGGAACTATTTGAAGATTTGTGGGAAGAATGGCTGAATACAAAACTGTATTTACTGGCAAAAGGCACACCGTTGCTGGAGAAGGGCTATAAAGGTGTGTTTGAGGGTTTGCCGGAAGAAAAACAGTCGGAACTTATCATGAGGAAAGCTACTTTTGCAAAAGCGGCAGAGATATATCTATAATGTTGTTTTTGTGAGGAAAATGGAACGGTAGTTGGCGAATAATCAAAGGTTAGAAAGGCTCTGTGAGATGCAGAGCTTTTCTTATTTGTGTTTTATGAAAAAATGGAATGAATGAGTGGGATTTCGCCGTAATCGGCATTGTGGAAATGTCGTATAACTGGCTATCTTATGGAGTTGTGGGTAACTCTGTTTGCAGGATGTGGGAAAGCTGCACTTTGCTTTTCCATGTCCTGTGAATAGAGTTATCCATGACGGAATAGTCAGTTATGCACATTTCCATGATGCAGTTTTTATGGCAAGTCTGTTCATTTTACAAAAATTTGACATAAGTTATGTTTTTGATTTTACAAGCAGTATTTATGATAAAAAGCGTAGAAGAAAATATCACAAAGAAAAAAGGAGAAAATTATTATGAAAAAAATTGTTACTTTTGTTGCCACTTTATCACTTGCACTCGTAGCTATGACCGGATGCGGGAAGGCGGACAGCAAAACAGTATCTACGGATGGCTCAACCTCTATGGAAAAAGTAATCGGTGCTTTGGGCGAAGCTTTTGAGGAAAACAATTCCGGTGTAACCTTTACATATAACCCTACCGGTTCCGGCTCCGGAATTACGGCTGTGGCAGAAGGACGCTGCGATATTGGTCTTTCCAGCCGTAACTTAAAGGAAGAAGAAAAAGCGCAGGGATTGACTGAAACGGTGCTTGCGCTTGACGGGATTGCTGTCATTGTAAATCCGGATAATCCGGTAAATGACCTTGACCTTGAAACGATTAGCAGGATTTATAGAGGGGAAATAACAAACTGGCAGGATATAGGCGGCAATGATCTGGAAATTGTCCTGATTGGACGTGAAGCCGGGAGTGGTACAAGAGATGGCTTTGAATCCATTACGGACACGGAGGATGCCTGCAAATACCGTCAGGAGCTTACATCTACCGGGGATGTGATTACAACGGTGGCAGGCAATCCGGCGGCAATCGGATATGCTTCCCTTGCATCTGTAAAGGATACGGTAAAAACCCTTTCTGTCGGCGGTATTGTACCTGCGGAGGAAACGGTAAAAGATGGTAGCTATGTGGTGCAGCGTCCGTTTGTGTTAGTGACAAAGAGCGGCGCAGAGCTTTCGGCAACTGCACAGAAATTCTTTGATTATATTACTTCATCTGAAGCAGGTGAGATTATCTCATCTGCGGGTGCAGTACCAGTAAATAAATAATCCGGCGGATTATGAAAGGTTTTGGAAGGTGAAGTCAAATGAACAAAAAACAGTTCATGGAGAATGCCATACATGGCATATTCCTGATACTTGGTCTGATTACAGTTGGCTGTGTACTCCTGATTACTGTTTACCTTGTCATATCAGGGATTCCGGCTATCCGAAAAATAGGAGTTTTGAATTTCCTTTTCGGGAAGAAATGGGCTTCTACAGCAGCACAGCCGCAATATGGGATTTTTCCGTTTATCCTTACCAGTATTTATGGTACGGCTGGCGCAATCGTACTTGGAGTGCCAATTGGCTTTATGACAGCAGTTTATCTTGCTAAGATTGCGCCGTTAAAAATAAAAACCGTTATTGAAACAGCGGTAAGTTTATTGGCTGGCATTCCGTCGGTAGTTTATGGGCTTGTGGGAATGATGGTGCTTGTGCCAGGGATACGGATTGTTTTCCATATCCCCGATGGAGCCAGCCTGTTTGCTGCTATCATTGTACTTGCAATTATGATATTACCCTCAATCATTAAAGTGTCGCTTACGGCATTAGAAGCTGTTCCAAAGGAATATGAGGATGCTTCCCTTGCGCTTGGTTCGACACCGATTGAAACATACTTCCGTGTATCCGTTCCGGCGGCAAAAAGCGGCATTGCGGCGGCTGTTGTGTTAGGCGTTGGCAGGGCTATCGGCGAGGCTATGGCTATTATGATGGTGGCGGGGAACGCCCCAAATATGCCGAAAATTTTTCAGAGCGTCCGTTTCCTTACAACCGCTGTGGCAAGTGAAATGTCTTATGCGGCTGACGGAAGTTTACAGAAACAGGCATTATTTTCGATTGCGTTGGTTTTATTCCTCTTTATCATGCTGATAAATGCCGTATTAAATTTCTTTTTGAAACAAAGCAAGGAGTAAATATAGATGGAAAAACAATCAATTTCCCTTAGAAGGAAAACATATATTACAGCCATGCGTGTGTTGATGGGGATTTCCGTATGCATTACTTGTGCATTGGTATTATTTTTGATTGGTTATGTATTGTGGAAAGGGCTGCCGAATGTATCTTGGGAGCTGCTTACTACGAAACCGAGTTATCTGTCTGACCGGATCGGGATACTGCCGGATATTCTTAACACAGTCTATATTGTAGCGGCAACTTTGGTATTTGTTCTCCCGCTTGGAGTTGGTGCGGCGATTTATCTTACAGAATATGCCAAAAATAAGAAACTGGTAGAAATGATTGAGTATGCAGCCGAAACCTTATCAGGGATTCCGTCTATTATTTATGGACTTGTAGGTATGCTGTTTTTCTGTCAGTTTTTTGGTATGAAAACTTCCCTCTTAGCGGGGGCATTTACTTTGGTAATCATGAATCTGCCTACGATTATGCGCACAACGCAGGAAAGCCTGAAAACAGTACCGCAAAGTTACCGTGAAGGTGCTTTTGGGCTGGGAGCTGGAAAGTGGCGTGTGATTTATACCGTTGTGCTTCCAGGTTGTATTGATGGAGTCATAACAGGCTGTATATTGTCAGTGGGGCGAATTTTGGGAGAATCAGCGGCACTTCTTTTTACGGCTGGTTTTGCCCATGCCCTGAACGGGATTCTTGAAGGGCTTGGCAGTGCAGGGGCAACATTGACGGTCGCATTATATGTCTATGCAAAAGAAAACGGGGAATTTGGTATAGCCTTTGCAATTGCCGCTATCCTGATGATTTTGACCATGTTCATCAATCTGTCGGCTACACTGGCGAGCAGATATTTCCAAAAAAGGAGAAATGTATGAATAATATAATGAATCATGACAAAAATCCTGCCATGGTGGTAAAAGACCTGTGCCTGTGGTATAGCAGTACACAGGCTTTGAAAGATGTAAATATTGAGATTGAAGGACAGAGCATTACGGCACTGATTGGCCCCTCCGGGTGTGGGAAGTCTACTTTCCTTAAATCGTTAAACCGAATGAATAACCTTATCGCTGGTGTACGGATTACAGGAGAAGTGTATTATAGGGGCGATAATATTTTTGATGCAGATGTCGATGTCAATGAGCTTCGCCGCAGTATTGGCATGGTTTTTCAAAAGCCGAATCCTTTTCCTATGAGCATCTACGACAATATTGCTTACGGGCCGAGGACACACGGAGTGAAAAATAAGGCAAAATTGGACGATATAATAGAACGCTCTCTGCGTGGGGCGGCAATCTGGGATGAAGTAAAGGACAGGCTGAAAAAATCGGCATTAGGACTGTCAGGCGGTCAGCAGCAGCGGCTCTGCATTGCCCGTGCATTAGCGGTAGAGCCGGATGTGCTTCTGATGGATGAGCCTACAAGCGCACTTGACCCTATTTCCACATCTAAAATAGAGGAACTTGCAATGGAACTTAAAGAAAAGTATACTATTATCATCGTAACGCACAATATGCAACAGGCTGTGCGGATTTCCGATAATACGGCTTTCTTTCTCCTTGGCAATTTAATTGAGTATGGAAATACGGAAAAGATGTTTGAGCAACCAAAGGACAAGCGGACGGAGGATTATATTACGGGGAGGTTTGGATAATGAGAAGTCGTTTTGATGAACAGCTTGTTATGCTGAATAAAGAGCTTACCCAAATGGGGGCAATGTGTGAGGAAGCGATTGCCGCTGCTTCAAAAGCATTAACTATGGGCGACATAAAGCTGGCAGACAAGGTTTTATCCCTTGATGGAGAGATTAACCGGATGGAGCGCACAATCGAAACACTGTGTTTGAAACTGCTGTTACAGCAACAGCCGGTAGCAAGGGATTTACGGCAAATATCTGCAGCCCTTAAAATGATTACTGATATGGAGCGTATTGGAACACAGGCGGCGGATATTGCGGAAATTATCACGTTTCTTGACGGAAGGACTGGAGGGGAATGTGAACAGATCCGGTTTATGGCAGATGCGGCGAGCCAGATGGTTACAGAAAGCATTGACGCTTTTGTAAAACAGGATGTAGTATTGGCTGGTGCGGCGATTGACCGTGATGATGTGGTTGACGATTTGTTTTTACAGGTCAAGTCATCTCTGATTAAGCTGATAGCAGAAAAACCGACAGACGGAGGATATGCGCTGGATTTACTGATGATTGCCAAATATTTTGAGCGTATCGGGGATCATGCGGTAAATATTGCAGAGTGGGTGGCTTTTTCCGTGACAGGAGAACATAAAGGAGCATGATTATGAAAGTATGGTGTGTGGAAGATGATGACAGTATCCGGGATATTGAGGTATATACGCTTAATTCCACTGATTTTGAAGCAAAAGGATTTTTGGATGCAATAGCCTTTCGTGACGCTTTATCTATGGAAAAGCCGGATTTGATAATTCTTGATATTATGCTGCCCGGAGAGGATGGCGTGGAACTGCTGAAATTTTTAAAAGACAGCCCTGACACTTGCAGGATTCCCGTCATCATGGCAACTGCAAAAGGCATGGAGTATGATAAAATCCAGAGCCTTGATTTAGGTGCGGATGATTATCTTGTAAAGCCTTTTGGGATGATGGAGATGGTTTCCCGTGTGAAAGCGGTACTCCGCCGGTGCAATCCTACAGAGGTAGAACATCTTTTGAAAGCCGGGGGGCTTGTTGTCAATCTGGACGAACATACAGTTTCCATTGATAATGAAAGAATACAGCTTACCTTAAAAGAATTTGAACTTCTCCGGCTGTTCCTTTCCCGTCCGGGCATCGCATTTTCCCGTGACCAGCTTTTTAATGACATATGGGGAGCTGATTATGTCAGTGAAACGAGAACGGTTGATATGCATATCCGTACTCTGCGTGTAAAACTGGGGGATTATGGGAAAATGATTGAAACAGTGCGTGGTGTTGGTTATAGGTTAGAGGTGCAGGCATGACAAAGAAAATTTTTAAATCAATTATGGTTGTAGCGGGGGCTGTCCTGATTGCAAGCCTTGTTATCATCATGGGATGTCTTTACAGTTATTTCAGTAATGTTCGGGGAAAACAGTTGGAGGATGAACTGTCTTTAGCTGCCATAGCCGTTGAAAAGGATGGACGGAACTATCTGGAGGAATTACAGTCAAGGGAGTACCGTTTGACATGGGTTGCTGAAAATGGAGATGTTATATATGATACACAGTCTGACGGGGAAAGTATGGAAAACCATGCGGACAGGGAAGAAATTCAAGAAGCCCTGCGGAATAAAGAGGGAAAAAGCTCACGTTATTCCACGACTCTTTTAGAAAAAACACTTTACTGTGCAAGGCGGCTTAATGATGGCTCAGTATTAAGGATTTCTGTCAGCAGCGTTACGATATGGGTGCTTGTTTTGGGGATGATACAGCCGATTTTAATTGTAGTTGTTGTAACACTCATTTTATCAGGAGTATTAGCAAGCCGTATTTCTAAACATATCATGGAGCCGTTAAACAGACTTGATTTAGAAAAACCGCTGGAAAACGATACTTATGAGGAGCTGGCTCCCCTATTAAACCGTATCAATAAACAGCATAAGCAGATTGATATGCAGTTGTCGGAACTCCAAAGGAAAAATGATGAATTTGCACAGATTACATATGGCATGACGGAAGGGCTTGTCCTTTTGAATGAGAAAAATATAATTCTGAACATTAATCCTGCCGCGCTGAAGCTGTTTCATACGAAACGTTCCAGCATAGGTAAAGATTTTCTGACAGTAGAGAGAAGCCATAATGTGAGCCACGCCATACAGGACGCATTTTCAAGTGGACACAGCGAAATCCGCATAGAACGTGAGGGAAAAGAGTATCAGATCCATGTCAACCGCATTGAATCTAACGGTATTGTAATTGGGGCGGTTGTTCTTGCCTTTGATATAACAGAAGCAGCTTTCGCAGAAAGGAACAGACGGGAGTTTACTGCCAACGTATCACATGAATTGAAAACTCCGCTGCAATCCATAATGGGGAGTGCGGAGTTAATGGAGAACGGTCTTGTAAAATCGGAGGATATGACACGTTTTGTAGGGCATATCCGCACAGAGGCAGGGCGGCTTGTAACATTAATTGATGATATTATCCGTTTATCCCAATTAGACGAGGGATGCGATATGCCGTTTGAAAATGTTGATTTATGTGAGATCGCATCTGAGGTGATGGCAGGACTGGCAGATATAGCAGCGGCAAAAGATATTGAAGTGGCTTTAACAGGAAAAAAGGTTTATATTAAAAGTGTCCGGCGGCTCTTAACAGAAATTATTTTTAACCTCTGTGATAATGCTATCAAGTATAATAAGAACGGCGGTACGGTAGAAGTAGCTATAAGCAGTCAGGAAAATAGTGCCTCGATTACGGTGAAGGATTCGGGAATCGGCATACCGCCGGAACATCAGGCAAGAATCTTTGAACGATTTTACCGTGTAGACAAGAGCCGCTCTAAGGAATCAGGTGGAACGGGATTAGGACTATCTATTGTAAAACATGCTGTACAATACTTGAATGGCAAGATTGAACTGCAAAGCAGCCTGGGGCAAGGAACGGTTATACAGATTATTTTTCAGCAAGATAAAAGTGATGTGGTGCAGTTTTCCTAAAAAACCTGTATTTTACATAAATTATACAAAACATAACTTTTATATTTTACAAAGCATTCATAAAATTATCTTTATAAATATTCAAAGCAAATGCTGACGGTAATTTTATGAAAAATATATAGCGCATGAGCTTAAGAATGGCGGTTTTATTTGAATGTAAAACTGCCATTCTTTTTTTATAGACTATCAGTAAGGGAAAAGATATGATTAGAAAAAAGCAAAAACTGTATACACACCAAAGACAAAAAATAAAGAATAATTGCACACATAAAGGTGTACCGCAAGGAAGAAATAAACTTCACTGCGGTACACCTTTTTTAATGGTGCAAAATTTGTCTGATTTTGGCTTTTATTACAGTTTATCTGTTGCGTATTTGTGTGCAAAATCTGGCTGGAACAATTTTGATTCTGGAGGGGGATTCCGTTTGGGCTTACTGCTTCATGGTGGGCTGTTTTGAGAGCATGGATTTTTGTGTATCCCACACCTGTTTCATCAGCTTTTTCACTTCCTCCACATCGGCTTTATAGACGTTGCCTGTGGCGTTCATTCGCTTGGCGATCTGGTTTAAGTTGCCGCTGATTTTTCCAAGCGTGTAGTTGTATTCCCGCAGGTCTGAATAGACTGTCAGCGCAGGGGAGAATCCATCCGCGCAGACGGGAAATACCAGTTCAAGTACCATGTGAACGGCAGGCCGCATTTTGTGTATAGCTGGCGGCTGGAGCCAACAGACACCCTCCCGGTGGGGAAGAAGCCATGCTTATCGCTGCGGGAACTGGAAAAGCAGATCGGGTGTGATTTGGATTCCCTGTCAGACCCTTTGGGGAAGAATATCACGGTAGGGGAGCTGGTGGAACGCTACCTTGCAACGAAAACGGCTGTCAAGCCGAACACGCTCACGAATTACAAATTTGTGCAGAACCTTCTCAGAGGCGAGACCTTTAATGACAAAAAGATATCGCAGGTAAAGACATCGGACGCAAAGCTGTTCCTGATCAAGCTGCAGCAGGACGGGAGGCATTACAGCACCGTAAAGACCGTGCGGGGCGTCCTGCGTCCGGCTTTCCAGATGGCGGTTGACGATGACGTGCTGGTGAAGAACCCCTTCGGCTTTGAGCTTGCCGGGGTGGTGGTCAATGACAGCGTGACGAGGGAAGCCATTTCAAGAGACCAGATGCGGAAGTTCCTGAAATTCATCCATGACGACAATGTCTATTGCAAGTATTACGAAGTGGTCTATATCCTTTTCCACACGGGAATGCGCATTTCAGATATTTTACAGCTTGCATGCCAAAAAACTTAATGATAAAATTTAAATATGAAATGGAATTAAACAGACAATAAATTAATTGGTATCAAAATGTTAGATCAAAATATAATATGATTACTTGCGAGGCATATATGGAGAAAAATTTTCAGGCAGGTTGGTATTATAATGAACGTACAGACATGAAAGAGAATGTTTATCTTAATTGCTATACGCCGGTAAATATTGATAAATGGTTTGACAGGATTCAACTGAATTCAGAAATGAAAAATCTTTTGCTGAAAATTTACCAGAAAATTGGAAAGCTGGAAGGAATTTCTGAATTATTAGATAAAGAGGAATTAAAGAATACAGACGAACTGATTGACAGACGGAATTTGATGTGCTGCTATACGGATGAAAACCAACTGCCAGATTTTGCATATTTTTTTGGCTTTGCAAGTGATAACGAATTGATATTGGAAGAAAGACAAAAATTCAAAGCGTTTTCTGATTTAAGGATGTTAAGGAGACAGCATAGGGAAAAATTTATTATTCACAGGCAGACTATATGGGTTTTAAGAAAAGAGTGGAATCCTACTGCTCCGCATCGAATTAACGACTGTCTGGACGATTTGATCCGTATCATGTCAGAGTTTAGAAGTGATTTAAAAAAGGAAAATGCTCCGTTAAATCCAATTTTATTCAGTGGTCTGCTTTATTATCAGCTTTTAACAGTTGTTCCATATGATAGGAATAATATATTGTATGCATCCTACACGGTGGCAAAATATCTACAGGAATTGAAAGTCTTACCGGAAATATCATATCCACTTACCAAACTGATTTATGATAATAAGAACGAATGCAATGATCGTATGGCGGAAGTCAGGCAGGCATGCAACATTAACCAGTGGCTGCTTTTTTATTTGGATATACTGGATAAAACTTTTGGTACAGAGTATAGTTTTATAAAAGAGAAGCACCGCTGCCTGGATAGAAGCAGAGATGTGCTGAATAAAGCTAAGAATATACCTAATCATATGAAAGAACGAATGAAGCGTGAAATGATTATGATGTACCAAAAGCCGGTTTTCCGGATAGAGGAATTGATGAATGATTGCGATATTACCCATAGCACGGCAACAAAAATGGTTAATTTATTTATTGAGTTAAAACTGGTAAAGCAGGCGAATGATAAGCAGCGGTACCGTGTATATGAATATATTCCGTTAACGGAATGCATTCAAAGGATATAGAGATTGTAATTATTCAAAATATGATGGCAGAGGATATGAACTAAAATGTACAACTACAGTAATTTAAGCGATTTTGAGTTTGAGATATTGTGCAGAGATATTATGCAGAAAAAGCTGGGTATCAAATTATATACATTCCAAAAAGGAAGAGACGGTGGGATTGATATAACAGATGATCCTAAAAACAAAAAAGTAATTATTCAGGTCAAGCATTACATAAACAGTAAATATAGCGATTTGCTTGGAACTTTAAAGAAGGAAGTTCAAAAGGTAAAAGAATTGCAACCTGAGAAATATTATATATGTTGTGCTTTGAATTTAACGGCAAAGAATAAACGGGAATTATATGATATGTTTTCAGATTACATGGAAAGCGCCAATGATATCATGTCTCTCATAGACATTGATGATTTTTTGGAATGTCCTGAAAATATGGATATTGTACGAAAACATTATAAATTGTGGCTTGAATCGACAGAAATTCTAGGGGAAGTATTTAACCAGAATGTTTTTATTGACTGTGAATCTCTTTTATATAATATTGAAGAGGAAAGCCGAAGGTTTGTGGAAACCAGTTGCTATTACGAATGTTTGGACATCCTCGAAAAAGAAAAGATGCTGCTTCTGTTAGGAATGCCCGGAACGGGAAAGACTGTGACCACTAAGATGCTTGCCATATATTATGCTTCAAAAGGGTATAGAATACGTTACACAACAAATGGAGATATAAGTGATATTAAAAATGCGATTTCGACACAAAAGGATTTACCTGAAATCATATTGTTGGACGACTGCTTGGGTCAGCATTATTTTAGGATGAAAGAAACTCAGGGGAATGAACTTTTAAGTTTGGTTAAATATGTTGCCTGTCATAAGAACAAAAAATTGATTATGAATTCCCGTGTGACAATCTTTCAGCAGGCCAAGGAACGGGTGATTGAATTCAGGCAATTTGCTGAAGATGAAAAATTTAAAATTAAAATATTGGATATGGGGAAGTTATCACTTTCAGATAAAGGGAGGATTTTTCACAACCATATTTATTTCAAAGGTTTGCCAGCAGATTATTATCAGGATATATTAAAGGATTTTCATTACAGGGAAATTGTCAAACACAATAATTATACGCCGCGTATAATGGAATTCGTTACTCGGGAATATAATTTTAAAAAGGTCTCCAGTGGTCATTATTATGAATATGTACTCCAGTGTCTGGATAACTCGACAGAAATATGGCAGGATGAGTTTTCGGAAAAATTGCAGCAGGAAGACAGGGTTTTTTTAACGACCTTATATTCATTGACGGATACCAGTATAGATGAAAATGTGGTTAAGCGGGCATTTAATTATAGATTAAGCAATAATACTATAGCGGATACAAGCAGGAATATATGGGAGGATGTTCTTAAACGGTTAGAAGGTGCATTCATACAGATCATAGAAAAAAATGGGAAAAAAGAAATTGGGGCCATTAATCCATCTGTGAATGATTTTTTGAGAGAGTACCTACAGAAAAATGATATAGAAAGAGAATATATCCGGAAAAATGCCACGGAATATGAGCAGATAAAGCGTGGATTTTCCGAAAACATGGAAGATATCATTCGAGCAGGGCAGGCCAATTTATATCATTATGCTAACCAGAACGAAGAAATGTATGTTATATTGACTTATGTGTGCAGGCTTGACGTGTTTCATGATAATTACAAATATGTAGTTGAAAGATTTTTCCAAACATTACCATATGGTTTCTTCGAAGGAATGATGGGAAGGTGTGAGATACTTATCAGATTGCTTTTGGATAAATTTGATACATTTTATCATACATATGATTGTTTGGACGATAGTTCATTAATGGAGTTTTTTTGGAGTTTAAATTTAGATGAGTTTCAAACCTTTATTGAATTGGCGGAAAAATATGATATTGATTTCTTCTATGCGAAATATAGAGATTTGCTTGTTGAAACGTTAGAGGATGCAATTCTTGCATATATGGAAGATGTGGATGCGGATGATTATTATGGAGATTATGATGTAGGTGACCTTTTAAAACATAATATGAGATATAATGGTTATTATGAGGAATTAGATAAACAATCTGTTGTGAATAATGTATGTGAATGGATAAAAGAAGATGTGGAAAAGGAAGTTTCTGAAATGATTGAAAATCTTCCGCAGGATATTTTAGATAAAATTAAAATTTCAAAAAGTAACGTAAAGGTAGATAAGTCGGATGTTGAGGAGTATATAGAAAGTTATTTGGAGCCATCAGAGCCTGAATATGACCATCATGAAATGGATTATGATTATGGGATTATTGGGGAGATGGACATACTGGATTGTATTTTTAAATAGGCATTACAAGTTTATTTCGATAGGGGTTTAATGGCTGTATAGAAAATTTTATCAATTCGGTAATTATCAATTACCGAATTGGGAAAGGAGATATCTGATATGCAGGATATGAAAAGCAGTGAAAAATTTTATGGTCAGGTCGTGCAGCTGTTTCGGGATGCAAAACGTAAAATGAGCTTGTCGGTAAACATGGCTATGGTTTATTCCTATTATGAGGCCGGGCGGATGATTATAGACGAAGAACAAAATGGCAGTGAGCGTGCTGCTTATGGAAAGTATATTCTTCAGGAATTATCCAGGCGACTTACTGAAGAGTTTGGCAGGGGATTTTCCTATGAAAATTTAAAACTTATGCGACGCTTCTATATGATATATTCAAAGGATGCGATTTCGGATGCGGCTTTTTTGCATTCAGAGCAGCTTCCAATGACTGTTGAGGGCAGGCGGTTTTATTTGAGTTGGTCGCATTACCTTATCCTGATGCGGATAAGCAATGTGGAAGAGCGTCATTTTTATGAAATAGAAGCATATAGGAACGGGTGGAGCAAGGATGAGCTTGGCCGGCAATACGGAAGTTCTCTGTATGAAAGGCTTGCACTAAGCAGGGAGAAGGATAAGGTAATGCGTCTTGCCTTGGAGGGACAGCAGATTGAGAAACCAGATGATATTTTTAAAGATCCTTATGTCCTGGAATTTACCGGATTGCCAGAAGAATCTGTTTATTCAGAAACCGATCTGGAAAAGCGCCTGATAGACAATCTACAGATGTTTTTACTGGAATTAGGAAGAGGTTTTACCTTTGTGGGACGTCAGGTTCGGTTTACGTTTGAAGAGGAGCATTACAGGGTGGATTTGGTATTTTTTAACCGTTTGTTGAGATGTTTTGTTCTATTTGATTTAAAGGTTGGTCAGTTAAAACATCAGGATATTGGGCAAATGCAGATGTATGTCAACTATTACGACAGAAAAGTAAAACTTGAGGATGAAAACCCAACAATAGGAATCATTATTTGTAAGGATAAAAAAGACGCGGTGGTAGAAATGACTTTGCCGGAAGACAATAATCAGATATTTGCGAGCAAATATCAAACGGTGCTTCCAAGCAAGGAAGAACTGCGGCAGTTGATGAGTGAGAAAGAATAAGTTGATGATATAGAAAAAAGAGTATTATTGAAAGGCACCATAGAAGCAAATCTTACGGTGTCTTTTTCAGTGATCATGAAAATATTTTTTAGTTTTTACTTGACAAAAGCAGAATTCTGTGGGTTGACCCTTCGGGATATTGACTTGGAGAATAAGGTCATCAACATCGACCACCAGCTCCAGCGTACCTCCGATATGCGTCTGGTCATCGAATCCACCAAGACGAATGCGGGGACAAGGAAGTTGCCCATGACGGAGGACGTGGCGCAGTGTTTCCGGGCGATCATTGAGGACAGGGAAGAACCGGAGTACGAGAGGGTGGTAGAAGGGTATGCAGGATTCCTTTTCACGGACAAGAACGGATACCCGGAAGTGGCCATGCATTGGGAACAACGCTTCAACCACATGGTC